>ULML01011113.1_pt1 | contig 60399 bp, 64 predicted proteins | sample 1951651 | NCBI WGS metagenome assembly ULML01 (sample SAMEA4835549, study PRJEB28245) | human gut metagenome | biome: gut microbiome; material: fecal sample | place: Denmark | collected 2008
ATTTGAAAGACAAGGAATAGAAGAAGCTGGATTCGATAAAGGAGTAATCCAGGGTTCTAGAAAAGAAAAATGCGAAATAGCTAAAAAATTGAAAGCAAAAAATATGAGTATAATAGAAATTACCGAAGTTACAGGTCTGACTAAAGAAGAAATAGAGAAGTTATAATCAATTATTTATTAAAAATAGATTTTAGATAACGAAGGGTCATTTAAGTAACAAATAAATGACTCTTTTAAAATATAATATATATATAATAAAAGTGGAATATAATTGTAAATATAACCTTTTGGTATAATTTTTACTAAAAGGTATTGAAAAATATAAAAATTATGTATAAAATATACACATGCAAAAGCTAAAAAAGAAATAAAAGGAGCACACAAGAAAATGCAAAAACGTAAAACCGTTGGTACCTTAAGAGAAAAAAGAGAGCTATATTCTAACAAAATAATAAAATTAGAGGTAATAGACGCCTCTATTTGTGATAGAAAAATAAAACAGACTATTATTGTATAAGGCAAGATAGTCTGTTTTTTGTGTGCATAAAAATAAAAAGGAGGAATGTTCAAAAATGAAAGGAAAGAAACAGAAGAAAAGAGAAGAAAAAGGAATGAAAAGTAAATTGCAAAGAACGGGCAACAAGCGGAATCACACTTATAGCCCTTGTTGTAACTATTGTAGTTTTAATTATTTTGGCAACAGTGAGTATAAATGTAGTGATTGGACAAAATGGATTAATAGAAAAGGCAAAACAGGCAAAAGAATTATATGAAAAAAGTGCAAAAGCAGAAAATACAGCAATGGACGAAGTAGTAAATAAGATGGAACAGTATAAAGAAGGAGATTCAACAAAGCCGAGAGCAGGAGATACAGTAGCAAAACCTGAGAGTTGGACAAGCACGCAAGTAACACCAATTTCAGATGGAAATGGAGGAACGGTGCCACGTCCAAATGGATTTCACTATGTAGGAGGAGATTATAATACAGGACTAGTTATATCAGATAAAGAAAACGATAGAATGGACGCATCAGGAGTAAATATGGGGAATCAATTTGTATGGATTCCCGTAGCAAGTGAAGCTGATTTAGAAAGAACTTTATTTGACACAACAACAGGACAGCCTAAAACAGGATTATCTTCTAGAAACTATAAAGAACCATATGAAAAAGGATATTCAACAGAAAAGAGTGAATATAATGCAATGAGAGATCAAGTGTTAAAATATGGAGGATTTTATATAGGAAGATTCGAGGCAGGAGTAGATAGTACAACATTAAGAGGAGCAGCTACAACAGCACAAACAGTAGTATGTAAAAAAGGAGTAGCACCATATAATTATCTACCATGGGGAACAAGTATGAGTGATGCAAGTGAAATATCAGGACAAAGTGGAGCAGTATATCTTGCAAAAAACTTTGCAAGCCAACATAATTATACAAGTGTAACAAGTACATTAACATATGGATGTCAGTGGGACGCAATGTGTAGATATATAGGAGATAGTCAAAGAACTACACCTAAAAAAAATTCTGTTGAAAAAACAGGAAGTGTAGCAGGAAGTGTAGCAGGAGATGTATCAAAGAACATATATGATTTAGCAGGAAATTGTAGGGAATGGACAATGGAGGCCTTCGGTACGGTTTATCGTGTTGGGCGCGGAGGTAATTACGACAGTGCTGGTCCGGTCAGCTCTCGCTACCTCTACTATCCTACTGACAACTACGGCACCCTTTCGTTCAGGCCCACACTTTATATAAAGTAACCCTGAGCGCTAATAGCGACAAAGTGTGTTGATAGTGTATTAAGAAGTAGATATGAATGATATGAAGCAGAAGGAGCTTTCCTTAATACCAAAAACAGAGCAATATATGGAATATATGCTAAAATTCATACAAAAGGTAACATAAAACTTGAAAAATTAACATATTTGTTGTATAATATATATTATAACTGGCATAAATGGTCAGTAACAAAGAAAAAGTGTTAAGAATAAACAGGAGGTATTTTATGGCTACACATGTAAAAAATCTTAACAAGAAAAACGGCCGCATGGCGGTTGAGGTTATTGATGCACCTTATAAAGAGGAGTTGGTTATAACCTCGGTGAAAAACGGAAATGCCCGTATTGAGGGCACCGCAACACTACAGGTGATGGCATACATCATCGAGCTGGGTGGCTTGCTGGACGAATCGTCCAATTTCGCTGAAACAATAGGCGTTACAGTTGTAACAGCTATTGAAACAAAAATCAACGGCACCTATGTAAAAATAAGTGCTGGAGAAACAGCGGGTGAGATCTACAACCGCTGGAAGCGTACGCGAGAGGACGATTATAAGACACTTTGCAAAAGCACAGAAAATTAAACTGACCAAGGTACTCTATCAAATGATAGGGTACCGATTTTTTTATTTTTTAATTGCAAAGATTAACAAAATATGGTAATATAAATAGACAAATGGTTAAAAACCATTTTGAAACCGATTGAAACAAAACAATAAGGAGGTAAGACTATGAAAAATCGGTATGAAAAAGCTGAATCTGAAAAGATAATTAGTTCAGAAGATGCAAATGGTGAAATAATCACCAAAGAAAGAAGCAAAATTACTATTGAAGCCTACTCTGAAGATTACAAAAATCCACCAATTCCAGAAGGATATAAGTACCGCGAGGGAGAGTGGAATAATGGATTTGTAATTGAAAGATACGCTGATAAAAGTCAGTTTGTGTGGGTCCCAGTAGGAAGTCTTGACAGTGACGGTACATTGAATGGCAAGGACTTCATTGAAAAGTTTGGAAGAAGAAACTTTTGCAATGATAAGTTTTCTCGACTTGAATACAATGAGAGAATGGATAGTAAGTTGAAAGCACAGATAGAAAGCATTAGAAAATACGGAGGATACTATTTTTCCCGGTACAATATTTCTACTAGCTTAGGAGGAAACCCAAGGTCAATAAAAAATACTATTCCAAGTGTGAAATTCAGCTTTGATGAGGCTAAGTTAATTGCATCACGTATGGAAAAACAAGAAAAAATTAAAAGTCACCTGTGTTACGGAGCGGAATATGATTCAGTAATAGCATGGATTATCAAATCTAATGCAAAGACATATTACGAGGTTGTAGAAAATTCTACTTACTGGGGAAACTATTTTAATAACAAAGAAACCCCAAGAAAAATTGTAAGAACAGGTATGCTTGAACAGTGCTGTGTCAATAATATATATGATTTGGCAGGAAACATAGGCGAATGGACACAAGAGAGGGTTGGATCTACATTCCGCGTTGTACGAGGAGGAAGTTATGGATCAAATGGAGCAAAAATTCCTGTAGTATATCGTTACTATGTTGATCCTGCTAATAGCTATTATGACCTTGGCTTCCGAGTTGTTTTATGTTTATACTAGAATTAGACACAAAGTAGTCAAAACAGTATATTGCTTCTAAAGATGAAAGAGAGAGCTTTAAAATTTTAAAGTTTCTCTTTCATACATATAATTTTACGTTATATACAGCTATATAAATATGAAGGATGAATATAAATACTTATCTAATGTATTAAAATAATATAAAAATATAAGGAAATGAAAATATGAAAAGAACTAAGTTAAGTGAAAGAGAACTACCAAACTATACAAAAGGAGAAGAAATTTTTAATATGACATCACATATAGTTGGAACAGTTTTAGGAATTATTACTACAGTATTATGTGTTATAATGTCAGCAATTCATAACAATGTATATGGAATTGTAAGCAGTAGTATATATGGAGCTACAATGATTATCTTATATACAATGTCTAGTATATATCATGGATTAAGTCCAAGATGTAAAGGAAAAAAAGTGTTTCAAGTATTAGATCATTGTACAATATTTTTATTAATAGCAGGATCATATACTCCATTTGCACTATGTACCTTTAGAGAATATGAACCTATAACTGGATGGCTAATATTTGGAGTAATATGGGCAATGGCTATATTGGGAATAACTTTAAATGCAATTGACTTAAAAAAATATAAAATTTTTTCAATGATTTGTTATCTAGGGATGGGATGGGCAGTTATATGTAAAATAAACCTATTGCCAGAATTAATAGGTAGAAATGGACTAATATTATTAGTGGCAGGAGGAATATCATATACAATAGGTACAATTTTTTATGGACTTGGCAGAAAATACAAATATATGCATTCAATATTTCATTTGTTTATTTTGCTAGGTAGTTTATTACAATTTTTCTGTATTCTGTTTTATGTTATATAAAAAGAAAAAGAATCCTTAAAAGAGCTATAACTTGAAAGTATAGTTCAAAAGGATTCTTTTTGCTAGTATCATCTCTTTTTTAAATTTTTTCTTTTTCTAAAAGTAGTAACCTTTATCGTTGGATGTAATCCAAGCGAGTAATGACAAAGATTTATCATATTGTCACCAATTTCTTCTTCCTTCGAGCAATAGACTTTGTAAACAAAGAAATATGCTCCATGTTCTTTAGTTTCTTTTAACCAAAGAGGATCAGCGGTTATCAACTTTTCCAGAGATTCTTCACAGTTTGGAACTTTTTCAAGTTCTTTATAAAAAGATTCGATACTAGAACCCTCTAAGAAGGGATGCAAGCCTTCAGGAAAGTATTTCCGTAAAGCATTCTTCATAACATTTGCCTCCTTATTTGAAGATAAGTTAATTATAGCATAAAAATGTGAGTAAGTAAACAAAACAGGGTATAATACATATGAAATCGTATGCCAAAATAATACAAAAATTAAAAAAATGTTTACTAATAGAAAAAAATGGTATATAATATAATGCGAAATGTTTATTGAACAGGCTTATACATCTTAAATAAGAGTATACTGATTAAATTATAAAAAACTGAGGTAATAAACATGAAAAATTTTAGTAACTATAAAGACTATGACAAAAAAGAAGATTGGAGAATAGGGTCAAAAGTAGTACATGGTGCACTTGGAGGAGAGCCTGTTACAGGATCTGTTAGTTTTCCAATATTTCAAACAGCGACATTTAAATTTAGAGGATTAGGAGATTCATTAGGATTTGACTATACAAGATGTCAAAATCCAACCATTGAAGAATTAGAAAGAACAATGGCAATTCTAGAGGAAGGAACAGAAGGTTTTGCATTAAGTAGTGGTATGGCAGCAGTTATGTGTGCATTCTCAATATTAAAACCAGAGGATCATTTAATTTTATCAGATGATATTTATGGTGGAACATATGAAATTGCACAAACAGTACTTGTAGACAATAAAATAGAAACAAGTTTTGTTGATTTAAGTGATATTGAATTATTTAAGAAAAATATAAAACCAAATACCAAAATGGTATTTATAGAATCACCAACAAATCCAATGATGAAAGTTGCAGATATTGAAGAAATTTGCAAAATAGCAAAAGAAAAAAATATTATAGTTGCAGTTGATAATACATTACTTACACCATATTATCAAAAGCCTTTAACACTAGGAGCTGATATTGTGGTTCATAGTGGAACTAAATATTTAGAAGGTCACAATGATACAATGGCTGGATTTGTTGTTGTAAAAGATGAAAAAATAGGACAAGCAATGAGAAAATTTTTAAAATATCAGGGAGCATGCCTAGCTCCACTTAATGCTTGGCTAACTTTAAGAGGAATAAAAACATTAGAAATTAGAATGCAAAGACATAATGAAAATACTATGAAGGTTGCAAGATGGCTAAGAAATCATCCAAGAGTAAAAAAAGTATATTATGTAGGATTTGAAGATCATCCAAATTATGCAGTAACTAAAAAACAAACAACTGGCTTTGGAGGAATGCTTTCATTTGAAGTAGATAGTGAAGAAACAGCTAAAAATGTGATAGAAAATGTGGATATGATATTATTTGCAGGAAGTTTAGGTGGAGTTGAGAGCTTAATAACATATCCAATGATTGTAACTCATCATGAGGTACCACAAGAAGTAAGAGAAAGACTAGGAATAAATGAAAAACTTTTAAGATTATCTGTTGGAATAGAAGATCCAGATGATATAATTGCTGATTTAGATCAAGCACTTAAAAAAAAAGTATAGGGGGTATAAAAGATGAAAATAAAATTCACAAAAATGCAAGCTTATGGAAACGATTATGTGTATATAGACGCAATAAATCAAAAGATAGAAAAGCCAAATGAACTTTCAAAATATGTAAGCAATAGACATTTTGCAATAGGTTCAGATGGTATGGTTATGATTTGCCCATCAGAAGTGGCAGATTTTAGAATGAGAATGTTTAATCCAGATGGAACAGAAGGTGAAATGTGTGGTAATGCATTAAGAAGCATGAGCAAGTACGTATATGACCACAAATTCACTGATAAAACAAATCTTACAATTGAGACTTTAGGCGGAATTCAACATGTGGAATTATTTGTAAAAGATGGTATTGCAGTTAATATAAAGGCAAATATTGGAGCACCTAGATTAAGTACTAAAGTAATACCTGTGAATACAGAACTTGAAGAGTTTGTAGAACAACCAGTTAAAATATTAGATAGAGTATTTAAAATTTCAGCTCTTTCATGGGGAAATCCTCATTGTGTTATATTTTTAGATGATGTTGACAATTTTGATGTTGAAAAATACGGAAAGGAAATTGAATACAAAACTGACATATTTCCAAATAAAACAAATGTAACGTTTGCACAAGTTGTTAATAGAAATTATATAAAAATACGTGAATGGGAAAGAGGTACAGGAGAAACAATAGGTTGTGGAACAGGATGTTGTACAGCCGCTGTATTTGGAGTAATTACTGGAAGAACAGATAGAAAAGTAACAGTAGAGCAAATAGGTGGTAACCTAGATGTTGAATGGAACGAAGAAACAAATAATGTTTTTATGAAAGGACCATCACATACTGTATTCGAGTCTGAAATTAATATACCAGATGAAGGAGAAAATAAATAATGAATTTATCAAAACTGTTAGAAAATGTTGAATATGAACTAATAAAAGGAAATATTTCAATAGAAATAAATGATATTATGGAAAATTCCAACAATGTAAGTGAAGGTGATTTATTTATTGCAACGATTGGAACAACAGTTGATTCACATAAATTTATTCCAGATGCAATAAAAAGAGGTGCAAAAGTAATTGTTATAGAAAGAGACGTAGAAATAAATGAAGATGTAACAGTTATTAAAGTAAAATCATCAAGAAGAGCACTAGCATTTATGTCAGCAGCATATTTTGAATATCCAGCTAAAAAATTAACAACAATAGGTATTACAGGAACTTGTGGAAAAACCTCTACATCATATATTATAAAAAGTATGCTTGAAGCTGCAGGAAATAAAGTTGGTGTTATTGGCACAATATGTGCAATGATAAATGACAAAAAAATTGAAACCCACAACACAACTCCAAATTCTTATGAAGTACAAAAGCTATTCAGTCAAATGGTAGAAGCAGGATGTAAATATGCTGTTATGGAAGTATCTTCACAAGGATTAAAAATGGACAGAGTTGCGGGTATTGAATTTGATTATGGTATATTTACAAATTTATCTGTAGATCATATAGGGCCAAATGAACATGAAAGCTTTGAAGAATATATGTATTGCAAGAGTTTATTATTTAAACAATGTAAAGTGGGAATAGTAAACTGTGATTCTGATAAATGGATGAAAGTTACAAAAGACCATACATGTGAAATTGTTAAATATGGACTTGAAAGTGATGAAGCAGAAATTAAAGCTAGTAACATTGAATATATAATGGAAAATGATTTTTTCGGTGTTAAATTTGATGTATCTGGAAAAGTAAATGGAACATTTAAGTTAGATATCCCAGGAAGATTTTCAGTATATAATGCTTTATGTGCAATTACAGTTGCAAATGAGATAGGAATTGATACAGATAGTATGAAAAAAGCTCTAGAAAGTGTAAAAGTTGCTGGAAGAATGGAACTTGTAAGTTCAAGTAATAAATATAAATTAATTGTAGATTATGCACATAATAGAGACGAAATGGACAACTTAATGGATACTATATCTGAATATAAACCAAAAAGATTAATATGTATTTTTGGTGGTGGCGGAAACAGAGCTAAATCTAGAAGATATGACATGGGCGAAGTTTCAGCTAAATGGGCAGATCTAAGTATCCTTACAGAGGATAATCCAAGATTTGAAGATTTAGAATCTATTAATAATGATATTATTGTTGGACTAAACAGAAATAGTGGAAAATATATAATTATAAATGATAGAAAAGAAGCAATTAAATATGCAATGAAAAATGCAGAAGAAGGAGATGTTATTCTTTTAATAGGAAAAGGGCATGAAAATTATCAAGAAATTAAAGGAGTAAGATATCCTTGGAGTGAAGTTGAAGCTGTAAAAGAAGCGGAAGAAGGACTTAAAGGTGAATAAAAAATTAACCTCTATACTAGCAAAATAGTACAGAGGTTGTTTTTTTATGTAATATATGGTAAAATAATGTTATGCAACCTAAATGGCTATAAATAAATTAAGGAGAGTACTATTCGATGAAAAAATATTTGGGACTCGAATTTTACCGCGCATTTTCATTTGATATGCTAATGTTTTATGCATGTCAGTTAGTGTTTCTTACTCAGGTACGGAACATTGACACAGGGGTAGTAATACTTCTTGAATCAGTTTTTTGGTATCTGCAAACATTTTTGCAGGTTCCAGGAGCACTTATTGTTGAGAAGCTTGGCAACAAGCGTAGTACAATACTCGGAAGCATATTGTGGATAGTGGCTATTTTAATGTATTTGGTACCTGGACCTATTGCAATAATTTTCTTAGCAGAAATTTTTAGAGCAATTGGTCTTATACTAAAAAGCATTGTAGACACACCACTAATTGCAAATGTAACTGGCAAAGACTATGCAAAAGTAGAAGGTAATGGAATATTTTTATATTTTGTTATTGATACTATTTGCTCGGCGACAAGCGGTTTTCTCTTTAAGGTAAATGCGTATTTCCCGATGATTTGTTGTTTGGGAATATGCATAGCATCCTTAATCTTGGCTGTGAAAATAAAGGATGTGTCCATAAAAGAGAAATCAAAACCAAAAAATTCCATAAAGGATTTTAAGCTGATATTTAAAAATCGGTTTTCAATCTCACTATTTGCATATGCATTCTGCATGTGTGGAGTTCTAAGTTTACCTGCTACATTCAACAAGGTATACATGCAGGATATTGGAATTCCAGTGGAATGGTTTGGTATTATACTTGCAGTTTTATCGCTAATAAACGGCTTGAGTGCAAAGTACAATCAGCAGATTGCAAACATTTTTAAGGAAAAAACTTTAAGTGTTATTACAATTTGCACGATATTGGCTTATGGGATTTTGGGAGTGGCTTATGTTGCTTTCAAAGAAAACTCAGCTATATTTGCGATTATTGTTCCACTCTTCATAATTCAAAATATGTCGAAACAACCGTATCGAATTTATATGAAGAAATATATTAATGAAAGAGTGGAAAAACATCTTGTACCAAAAACTCTATCGCTATACTTCCTAATTGAAAGTCTTGGAAGGGCAGGTTTACTGTTCATATCTGGGATTTTAACAGACAATTGGAATATAGGTGTAGCATATCTAGGAATGCTTGGAATAATTATTGTTCCTATTTTGATTGTTACTAGGTTGCTAAAGAAATCTTTGGAAAAGTGAGTATTGTCCCTCCTCGAGATTCTTAATAAGGTCTCGAGGGGTTCATTTTGTTATTAATAAGAAGTATGTCAAGCACTTTTATAAAGTTGACATTTTATGTTAATACTGATATAATAAATATATGTTAGGGCAGAAGCTCTGATAAATAATTAGGACCTTATTAAGGTTTTAAATCACAACAGGAGGACTACAAAATGATTAAAGTAAGAAAGGCAACTGAGGACGAGGTAGCTACTATTGCTAAACTTTCTGATGAGATTATAAAAGATCTCGGACGGAAGGGACATTCAGACTATTTCGGCGGTGTTGACGAAGTTGAGGTAAGTGAGGCAATGGAAGGAGAGTCCACAACATTTGTTGCTGTTAACGAAACAGATGAAATTGTTGGCTTCCTTCTGGCTCTTAAGAGTGACGATTCATACTGCATCAACGGATACGGCGTAAAGGCAGAATACCAGGGAAAAGGCATTGCAAAAATGCTTATGAAAATGGCAGAATGCTATGCTCTTGACAACGGCGTAACTGTATTGGATGGAACAGTTCATCCTGACAATATCGCGTCAAGGATGGCTCTTCAGAGTATAGGTGTAAGATACTTTGAAGGTGAAGAATTTGTACATCACACAAAGGATGGAAGGGAGCTTAGAAGAAAAACGTTTACAATCGAACTTTAATCACAAAACAAAATTAAAAGCGACTTGTATATTACATGTCGCTTTTTGCGTGCAAAAAAATTTATATATAGTGTAGACTTTTGTTACAAAATCATTTAAAATAGGAAAAAGGAAAAAGAAAATAGAAAAGAGGAAGATACAGATGAATATATGGCATGATATATCTAAAGATAGAATAAAAAAAGATGATTTTTTTGGAGTTGTAGAAATTACAAAGGGTGGAAAAAACAAATATGAACTTGATAAAGAAACAGGAATGTTAAAGTTAGATAGAGTTTTATATACAGCAACACATTATCCTACCAATTATGGGTTTATACCAAGAACATATGCTGAAGATAATGATCCACTAGATGTATTAATCTTATGTGAAGAAAATATTTTACCACTTACATTGGTTGAGTGTTATCCAATTGGAGTTCTTATTATGAATGACGGCGGAGAAGAAGATGAAAAGATTATTGCAGTATCAAAAAAAGATCCGTATTTAAATAATTATAAAGATATCTCAGAATTACCACAACATATTTCTGATGAGATAAAGCATTTCTTTGAAGTATATAAACAACTAGAAGGAAAAACAACCACTGTTGACAGAATGATTGGAAGAGAAGGCGCAGAGACAATTATAGAAAAATGTATGAAAAAATATGAGGAAAAGTTTGAAAAATAAAAATATATATTAAAATGGTGGTGGAGATATGATTATAGAGAAAATTATTTTTAATTTAGCAGCCTTTACTCTATTTACAATTGTATTTATGAAGATGATAAAGAAAAATGATACAAGTTATGTATATATTTTAGCATTAGAATTTATAGGAATTGTAATTAATTTCATAGAACTCATTTTTAATTTGAAATTAAATTTGTTTTTCAGAGTTTTAATATATATATTATCAGTAATAATACCAGGAATTGTTTTAATAATAGAACACAAAATGAAAATGGATTTCCCAGAATTATTTTGTGTAGTAATGGCAAAAATATATATGAATCTAAATAAAAATGATGAAGCGAAAGATTACCTATTTCAGTTAATTAATAAGAATCCTGAAAGTTACTTAGGACACAAGATATTGGCTGAGTTATATGAAAAAGAGGAAAAAAATTCTAATGCAATCGATGAATATGTTAGGGCAACAGAGATTAATAATAAAGATTTAAATATAAATTATAAAATTGCAAAATTATTAAGAAAAGAAGAAAGAGGTAATGAAGCAATAGAAATTTTGCAAGATATACTAAAAAAGAAACCTGAGTTATATAATGCTACAAATCTTTTGGGAGATATATTATATGAACAGGAAATGTACAAAGAAGCAATTAATGTATATATGAGTGCTTTAAAATACCATCCAGGCAATTATGATCTATACTACAATTTGGGTATGGCATTTACTATGGCAAATGATTTTCAAAGGGCAAAGGAATTTTATGATAAAGCGGCTGAGATTAATAGTTTGTTGTATAATACAAAACTGGGACTAGGACAAATTGCGTTAATCTATGGAGATTTAGATGAAGCAGAAAAATATTTAAATGAGGCTTTAAAAGGTGAAGATGCTGAATCAGGATCATATTATTATTTAGCACAAGTAGCGTTGTTAAAAGGGGACAAAGAAAAAGCAATAAATTATATGAACATTGCAATTGAATTAGATCCTAAAATATATGACAAAGTACAAAAAGAAAATGTTTTTACAACTATTAGACAAGAAGTTAGAGAACCATCATATGAAGAAAGAAAAAATATTAGAAGAAATAAAATGTCTTCAAAGGAAAAAAAGGCGATTAATCATTTATCAAAAACATGTACTTTGGTAAGTAGCTTAAATAATGATGATATAAAAACTATGATAAAAGTAAAAAATAAAGAAAAACAAAAGCAGGAGAAACAAAGAGAAAACTAAATTATAAAGAATTTATTATAAAAGCATACATATAATAAAATAACTATGTTATATATTTTGAAATATATATAATAAAAATAAGAAGAATGGAGTGCTTTTATGATAAATAATATTGCAATAATACGGTGGAGATTTAAGGATTATAAGACTGGCTCAGTTATTTTCTTATGAAAAAAACACCGTATTTCTTTATGGGCAAGAAAATTTTTTTGAAAAAGAAAATACAAATGAAAATATGAAACTTTGTAGAAATATACAAGAGTGCTTAAGAAATTCTGATATTGTTGTAAGTGGAATTCCATTTTCTAAGGATGGCATAATAATAAATAGTCCATATAGTGATGAAAAAATAGAAATAGAGCAACTTCGTGTAGAATTAAAATATAAAAAATTTTATGCAGGAGGTATTCCAACATATTTTTATGAAGATAAAGATATTGAAAATATTGATTTATTAAAAATTGAAGAACTAGCAATATTAAATGCAATACCAACTGCCGAAGGAACAATAAAAATAGCAATTGAAGAGACAGAAAATACAATACACGAAAGTAACATTATGATCATAGGGTTTGGAAGAATAGGAAAAATATTATGCAAAAACTTTAAAGACTTTGGGGCAAATATATATTGCACAGCACGAAAAGAAAATGATTTAGCGTGGATAAGAGAAGCTAGGTATACCCCAGTACATTACAATGAAATAGATAAAAATATACATAAAATGGATTTAATAATTAATACAGTTCCCGCACTTATAGTAAAAGAAGAAACAATAAGTAAAATGAAAAATGATAGCCTAATTATAGATGTAGCATCTAACCCAGGAGGGGTTGACAAAGGAGCAGCAAAGAGGTATAAAATAAGAGTTATTACAGCATTAGGACTTCCTGGTAAAATAGCACCAAGAACAGCTGCAAAATATATAAAAAATATAATTGAAAAAAATCAAAAATAGGAGGATGAAAAATGACAATAGTTGAATCATTAATTTTAGGAATTGTACAGGGCTTAACAGAATTTTTACCAATTTCAAGTTCTGCACACTTGAATGTGTTTCCATGGCTTTTTGGATGGAAAAATTTATCAGAAGGAATGGACGTAGCGCTACATATTGGCACATTATTAGCACTAGTAATCTTTTTTTGGAAAGATTGGATAAATTTAATAAAAGGTGGATATAGAAAAGTAGTAAAAAAAGAAAATTCTCAAGATGGAAAAATATTTTGGTATTTAGTGATAGCTACAATACCAGCAGGAATACTAAGCTTGGTGCTAGATAAAGTTTCTGAAATTATTTTTGGAGAAAATATTAATTTCCAAATGAAAATTATTGCATGTACATTAATTATAATGGGTATAATATTGTATGTTGTTGACAAAAAATCAAAATCAACTGTAGATTATAATAACATAACACTAAAACAAGCTGTTTTAGTAGGTATTTCCCAAGCTATAGCAGCAGCATTCCCTGGTGTTTCTAGATCAGGGATTACAATGACAGTTGCAAGAAGTTTAAAAATTGACAGAGAAAGTGCTGCAAAATTATCTTTTATGTTAGCAATGCCAATAACATTTGCAGCTGTAATTTTTGAATTGCCAAAATTCACATTTGACATTGCACTACTTTTAGGAATATTAGCAAGTTTTATTACAGGAGTTTTGGTAATCAAATTTTTGATGAATTATTTGAAAAAAGGTAGTTTTAAAGCATTTGCTATATATAGAATTATATTTGGAATTATTATAATATTAGTTAGTTTTATGAGATAAAAATAGAAAAAAATGTAAATATTACAACAATATTACAACAATATTACAATAATATTAAATATAAAGATACTATATTGACTTTTTATAAAAAAAGGATAAAATTAATACTGAAAAATGTAGAATTGTCTGGAAAATAAACAAAAGGTAAAAGATTCAAGTATTATTTATTATATTTTGTAGAATATAATAATATGTAATGTTATTAACAAAGGAGAATGAAATGGCGAGCTGCTTAGGACTATATATAGAAAAAAACGTAATTAAATATGCAAAAGTCACCAAAGAGCGTGAAGTTTTAAAAATTGAATCCTTTGGCATGAAATTTTATGATAGATTAGATGAATCTATAAAGCAGATTATCTCGGAAACATACAGTTATAAAAATCCAGTCAGCATTAATTTATCAGAAGAAATGTATAACTATTTTTATATGTTTAATCTGCTAAATAAAAATGATTTAAAAAAAGCAATTGAAACAGAATTTGAATCATATTGTTTTGATAAAAGTCTAAATAAAAATGCATTTGAAAGTAGATATGCTTTATCAAATGATGTAGAAGATAAAGATAAAATAAAAGTAATATATGTATCGGCAAATAAAGCAACAGTATCAAGAATAACTCAATTAACAGAGGATGTAAAGGCATCTACAATTACTCCAATAGGTACAAGTATAACGAATATTGCCAATGTAAAACCAAAAGAAAATTTCCTTATTGTTAATATGGAAGATAAAACAACCGTAACAGCTGTCGTTAACCAAAAAGTGTATAATGTAGATAAGTTGGATGAAGGAGCTGAAGAAATACTAGGCAAAATTAGTGCAAAAGAAAATTCATATGCAAAAGCGTATGAAATATGCAAAAATTCTACAATATATACAATGGAAGGAAAGGAACTACAGGATGATGATAATGAATATCTTGATGATATTATGCCTACATTGTATAAAATTGTAAATAAAGTTCAAGAATATACAGTAAATTCAACAATTAAATTTGATAAAATATATATAACAGGTACAATGTCTGTTGTTAATAATATTGACCTATATTTCCAAGAATTTTTTAAAACTGAAAAATGTGAAATATTAAAACCATATTTTGTTACAGAAAATGTAAAAATAAATGTTAAGGATTATATAGAAGTTAATTCTGCTATAGCATTAGCTTTACAAGGACTAGGATATGGAATAAAAAGCATGAACTTTAAGAGTCCTGGTTTTTTAGAAAAATTACCTGATTTAATGAAAATGGAAATAGGCTCTAGCAAAGGAAATAACAAAAAAAGTAGCAATAGTTTAAATATTAATTTTTCAGACTTAAAAACTAAAATGGATCACACTGAAAGATGGCTACTAAGAGTTGCTGGAGGAATATTGGCATTGACCTTAATTTATTCTGCTTTTTCAGGATATTTAAATAACCAAATTACAAATAAGCTAAATGAAGTAGATGAAGTATACACTGATACTTTAAATAATATTGGTCTTATAGAAAAAGACAATTCATCAGTAAAACAAAAAACAAATAAATATATAGAATTAACAGATAACTTAAAAAATATAAATCAAGAAATTAAGGAAGCTAGTAAATCAAAAGATGTTATTCCAAACCTATTAATGCAAATTATGTACATTATACCAGAAGATGTACAAATAACAGAAATAGAAAACACTACTGGATCTCATATTGTTATAAAAGCTCAATCAAAAAAATATGAACAATTAGGATATTTTAAAGCAAAAATAAAAGAAGATAATATTTTAAAGAAAAAAACAGTAGTATCATCACAAGGCGAAGTAGAAGGGGAATTTGTTAAAATAGTAATAGAGGGGGATCTGCCATGAAAAAATTATTAATTTCAATTTTGATTGTCCTACTCGTAATACTAGCATACTTTACTATGTTTAAAGGTATGTCATTAGGCAGTCTACAAATATTAGGAATAAGCCAAATTGTAGATTTAAATGATAGCTTAACAAATACAATTCAAAAAACAAATTCGTTACTAAAAAAAGAATATCCTTCTAAGCAGGAAGAATTATCTGATTCGGTAACTGAATTGCTAGAAAAAAAAGAAGAATATTTTAAAATGGCAAAGGTAAGCACTGAAGGAGAGATAAATAAAGCTAATACAGAAGAAACATATTTGATAGAATATTTATGGGCAAGAGTAGGTGGACATGCTACATCAAATAGTGTTGTATTAGAATTTAATGTAAAGGCATCAAGTGACGACCAAAATATGTATGACTTGGCTTTTATAGCTAAAGGACAATATACAAAAATAATAAAATTTATATCAGCATTAGAAAATGATGATAAATTAAATTTTAAAATAGAAAATTTTAAAATGGTAAAGGACAATACAAATTTAGTTGCAACATTTAATGTAAAGAACATAAGAATCAAGAAAGAGTCAATATCTAGTGCAGTTACACAACAAAAGAGTACAGCAACAAATACACAAAGTAATGATGACTCAACAAATACAAATTCACAATCTTAAAATTTAAAGAATGGAGGGTAAGATGATAAAATCTATTATAAAAGAAGTTTTTATAATGTTGTTATTGTGTATAGCAATATTACTAATATTGGGAATATTATTTTATGATTATATTCCTACAAATAAAGTTATACCAGAAAAAGAAGCTTATTCCACTCCAAATAATGTGAAAGAAGAAATAAATGAACAAATAACAGAAATAGAAAAAACAGTAATCTCATACGAAATTACTGATTCGGATTTGAATATATATAAGAAAAGTTCAGATTACAAGCCAGGAAAACCAGATCCTTTCTCATTAGTAGAAACAACTAGTGGTTCATCGAATTCTGGAAATACAACTGGCAATAGTAATACGAATAATACTAATCAAGAAAAAAATGAAACAACAAATGCAAATTCAACAGGTACATTTTTTAATGATGAAGGTATTAAATAATTAATTTAGGTTATATTTATTTTATATAGATATATACAAAAAAATATTATAAGGAGGAAATTTTTATGCTAAAGAATCAAAAAGGTATTACATTAGTAGCTTTAGTAGTAACTATAGTTGTTTTAATTATATTAGCTACAATAAGCATCAATCTTGCTATGAACACAGGTATCATAGGAAAAGCAAATGATGCTAAAGCTTGGCAAGCAAATGCTGATGTTGCTTTCAATGAAATGGAAGTAAATACAACTGCATTAATTCAAGGTTATATTGATAGTGCAGCAGCTACAAAATAGTTAAAAGTTAAATTAACCGGTTTAAAATAAATTTAAACTAAATATGAGGTTATCTATTATATATTATTTTATGATAATTATATTTAGGTAACCTCTAATTTTTTATAAGGAGAAATAATATGGACTATTTTTTATATTTATTAATCTTTTGCATGGGCACTGTATTTGGAAGTTTTTTTACATTAGCTGTATATAGAATTCCATTACGCCAGGATATAGTACATACACGTTCATATTGTCCAAATTGTAATCATAAGTTATCTTTTTTTGATATGATTCCAATATTAAGTTATATATTTTTAGGTGGTAAGTGTAGATACTGTAAACAAAAAATTAGACCAAGATACTTAATGCTAGAGATACTATCTGGCCTTGTTTTTGTTTTATTTGCTGCATCTATAAAATTTAGTATTTATTCAATATCTCTTACTCAAATTATCGCATATGTAGTAGCTGGAATACTATACATTTGTACATTGTTTATAATTGCGGGAATTGATAAGGAAAAAATAAAAATTGAAAAGCCAGTATTATTATTTGGCTTTATTTGTGTTATATCATATATAGTATATCTATATATAATTGAAAAGGATCCTAGTATATATAGATATGTTATATATTTAATATTGTTCTGTGTATTGATGATATTAGATACATTGTATTTAAGAAAAAAATCTAAAAACAGTTATCCAATAGATATATTATTATTACTATTAATTATGCTAATGTATACATATGAAGTAGTGTGTATTTATACAGTAATAATAACTTTAATAGCTATTTCATTACAATTATTAATTCAAAAATGTAACAGAAGAAAAAGCAAATATGTTAAAGTGGATAAAAATAAAGAAACTAAAATACCAATAGGATTCTATATGTGCACAGCTAATATAGTATCTTTAATTGTAACAAACTTTTGTATATTTTATATTTTATAGGTGATCGAATGGGTAAAATTAATGTTAAATCAAATAAGGGATTTACAATAGCGGACTTGGCTATTGCTTTGATAATATTTATACTTTTTACTGGAATTATTGGAACTTTGTTTTATTCATCATTTAGATTAAATTCACAGGCAAAAATATCCGCGGTGGCAACCAATTATGCTATTGAAATACTAGAAGATATAGATAGAATTGCTTATGAAGATGTACAAAATGGTATGGAAGCTAAATACATGGAACAATTTCAAATACCAGAAGGATATCAGTTATCAATAATAGTTCAAAAATACAATGTAGGTAATGATAAATCAGATTTAGTAAAAAAGGTAAAACTAACATTAGAATACGGAATGATGGGAAGAACAGAACAAATTGTAATACAAAGATTAAAAGTAAAAGAAATATAAAAGAAAGGAGATATTCTTATATTTAATAAGAATAGTAAATATATGAAATCAGAAAAAGGTGTAACTTTAACTGCATTAGCTATATACATTACAGTATTTATATTAATCATATTGATAATGTCTTTTGTATCAAATTATTTTTTTGAAAATGTAGGACAAATAAAGGACTCTCCAAAGTATGTTTCTGAGTTTAATAAATTTAGTATGTTCTTTGTTGCAGATGTAAAAAGAAATACTACCTTAATATCGTGTTCCGATACAGAATTAGAATTTACAGATGGAACAAAATATATATATAAAAACAATGCGGTATATAGAAACGACGCAAAAATAGCTCAATATTTTAAAAAATTTTCGTTTAAACAATCGGAATATACTCAAAATTCTTTTACGAAGACTACAATAATTGTCAAAGCTGAATTAGGAAATGAAACTAATAAAATGGAAAGGCAAATAGAGTTTGTACTTAAGTATTGGTAAATAAATGTAATTTACAGTTAAGCTGTTATTTAAGGGCTGATTATAGTATAATAAAAGATATAGCGAACAAAAGAAAGGAGTATCTATATGGAAGGTAAAAGAAAACAACCTTTAGGTATTGAATTAGTAAAAAGAGGAATTGTTACAGAAGATGATATAGCAAGAGCACTTGATTATCAAAAGACAGAGCCAAAAAAGAAAATAGGAGATATTTTAAACATATTAAAGGTATGTGACCCATATGTGCTAATTGATGCAATGGGGGAAATATTAGAAGAAAAAGCAATTTATTTAAGAGAATCAGATATAAAGGTTAATATATTGGATTATATTTCAATAGATATAGCAAAGAGAACAAAAGCTATTCCATTTGAAGAAACTGGTGGAAGAATAAAAGTGTGCTTTGCGGATACTTCAAATAAAAAATCAGTTGATACAGTGAGATTATTGCTGCTAAATAAGGGATTAATAATGGATAAATACATTACATTTGAAACAAATGTAAGTATTATATTAAATTCCTTAGAAGGAAGTTCTGAAAGTATAGATTTAAATTCAGATGTTTCAGGATTTGTAGATAGTGTAATAAAAACAGCTATGGAAAAAAGAGCTAGTGATATTCACATTGAGCCAATGCAAGATTCTTTAAGAGTAAGATATAGAATAGATGGACAACTTGTAAATGCAGCTAACGTTGAAAACGAAAAACAAGCTCAAATAATAGGAAGGTTAAAAGCAATTTCAAATATGCATCAGGAAAAACAAGAGTCACAAGATGGAAGAATTATCATGTATCCAGAATACAATATTCGTGTATCTTCACAAAAGAATATTTATGGAGAAAAATTTGTTTTAAGGCTATTAAAGAAAAATGAAGATGTAAAGCAAATTTTTGATTTAGGATTTCCAAATGACGAGAAACTTGTTAAAAATGCATTTAATAAGAAAAACAGTATAACAATTATAGCTGCTCCAACAGGAGAAGGAAAGACTACAACATTATACAGTATTATCGATTATTTAAATAGACCAGAAATAAATATTACAACAATAGAAGATCCAGTTGAAATTCGTATTAATGGGTTAAATCAAATTGAAGTAGATAATAAAAATACCTTTCCAGGATCATTAAGAACAGTGCTAAGACAAGATCCAGATATAATATTAGTGGGAGAGATAAGAGATGATGAAACAGCAGAGATAGCAATGCAAGCAGGACAAACAGGACACTACGTTTTATCTACAATACATACAATTGATAGCATAGAGGTAATTACAAGATTAAGAAAAATGGGTATTTCAAATTATGATATATCAAGTACTCTTGCAACAACAGTATCACAAAGATTAGTAAGAAAATTATGCCCAGATTGTGCAAGAGAAAGAGATTTTACTGAAGAAGAAAAACAAATAATTAATAGCATTGGAGAAAAATATGATATTCATTTTGATTTAGAAGGTAAAAAAACATATGATGCAGTTGGCTGCAAAAAATGTAATAATAGTGGGTATTATGACAGAATTGGTATTTTTGAGGTTTTAGTTTTAAGTGATGAAATAAGAGAACTAATAGTAAACAACAATTCTGCAATGGAAATAAGAAAAGCTGCTTTAAAATCAGGATATCGACCATTAATTATTGATGGAATTAAAAAAGTAATAAATGGTACTACAAACTTACAAGAGTTAAATAATAAATTAGCTATTTACTAAAATAAGTAAGGAGGAAAACAAATGATAGACATAGATAAAGTATTAAATATGGCAAAAGAAAAAGATGCATCTGATGTTCATTTGATCTGTGGAATTAAACCAATATTAAGAATTAGAAGAGAATTAATAGAATGTGAGGATATGGAACCACTAACAGATGAAGATATGAGTGAAACTTATGACTATTTTGTAAGAGGTAATTTAGATAAAGATGAGGTTTTTAAAACCACTAAAAAGCTAGACTGTTCATATGAGTTTGAAGATATTCGTTTAAGAGTAAATATATCACAGGCAAACGAACTTCCAATATTTACATTGAGATTAATAAAAAACGAGTTACCAAAATATGAAGATCTTGGAGTGCCAGACATAGTTAGAAGAATGACATATCAACCACAGGGCTTAATCCTAGTAACAGGAAAAACAAACTCTGGTAAAACAACTACATTAAATGCCTTAATTAATGAAATTAATGAAGTGCAGAATAAAAAGATATTGACATTAGAAAACCCTGTAGAATATAAACATAAATGCAAAAAATCAATTATAGTTCAAAAAGAAATTGGACTAGGTAGAGATTGTTTAACATTTAGTGATGGTGTAAAAAACTCATTAAGAGAAGATTGCGATATATTAGTAATTGGAGAGATAAGAGATAAAGAGACCATGGAAGCAGCTATAGAAACAGCAGAATCTGGACATTTAGTAATAGGAACATTACATACAAAATCTTGTGCTGAAACAATAGACAGAATGGTAAACTTTTATGAGGTAAGAGATCAACAAACAATAAAATATTTGATTTCATCATTATTAAAATTAGTTATTTCACAAAGATTATTGCCAGGAAAAAACGGAAAATTGGTATTAGTACCTGAAGTTATGGTTGTAGATAATATTATTTCGGGAATAATAAGAAAAGAAAAAATAAGTGTTTCAGAAATAGAAGATGCAATACAAAGTAATAGTGAGAAGGGAAGCATTGGTTTAATAAATTCTATTGCAGAATTATTTGTTAATGATATAATAACACTAGAACAGGCAAAAGCACAAATAGAAGAAAAAAATATTGAAATACTAAATAGAACAATTATGCAATTAAAGATAAAAAAAGAAAGAGAAAATAAAATTAACCAATAAATTGGAGATAAACTAATAATTTTATAGAAAAGGAGGAGAAATGCCAGAATATATTTATAGAGCTGTAACTTCAAAAGGACAGATTGTAAGAAATAGAGTAGAAGATGTTAATAGAAATATATTAATAAAAAAATTAAAGAACAATGGTTTATTACCTATTAGCATTACTCAAGTAGCTTATAATAGTAAAAAGAAAAAAGTAAATAAAAGAAATATGATGGATATTGATGATATCATGAAACAAGCTGATTCTGCTAATGTTCTACAAGGAAGAATATCTCTAAAGCCTACTATAAAAGAGAAAATGAATTTGGCTTTATCAAGAGAAGAAAAAATAACAACAAGAGATATTATTATATTCACTCAAAATTTCTACTTACTAAAAAAAGCTAATTTTAATAATATTCATGCATTGTCTACGATAATAGATAGTACAGAGAATTTATCCCTAAAAGGTGTTTTACAAGATATATTAGCAGGTGTTGAATCTGGAGAATATATGTATACAACAATGGAATATTACTCAAACATATTTCCATATATATATGTTAACATGATTAAGGTTGGAGAACTATCAGGATCTTTAACAAAGTCATTGGAACAAGCTGTAAAATACTTAGAGGAATCTTCAGGCACAAATGATGCTTTGAAAAAAATCATTATTCCAAATGTAATACAATTAGTTTTACTACTAGCAATATTAATATTTGGTGTAGTATACATTATTCCAATGATACAAGATGCTTTTTCAAAGGCTGGGTCAACAGCACAGTTACCGGGAATAACAATCTGGTTTGTTGATTTTTGTAATGGCTTAATGGCTAATTGGTATATTCCTGTAGTTATAATAGCGGGAATTGTTGCAATTGTTATAACATATATAAATACACCAAAAGGAAGATATAATTTCCACTATTTTAAATATAAAATGCCTATATTTGGTAAGTTAAATTATGCCATAGATTTCTCAAGATTAATGAAAGCTATGCTACTAAACCTTGAAAATGGTATGAGAATTCAAGAAGCACTAGAAGTTAGTAAGTCTGTAGTTAAAAACTATGTTATGCTTTCTATTATAGAAACTTCTATAAATAATATTTTAATTGGTGCATCATGGATTGAACCTTTTGAAAAATCAGGTTTGTCATCTACAATGCAAACAGAAATGTTAAAGATAGGTATGCAAACAGATTTACCTGAAATGATGAGAAAATTAGTAGAATACATGGATATGGATATTGATAATTTAATGAGAAAAGTAATGAGTGTACTTCCACAAGTGGTATATACAATTGTTGGAATTGTGCTAATTTTCTTAGTAGTTGTAATTATAGTACCTTGTATTCAATTATATATGGGTGACTGGATCTTTGATTCGGTAGATCTACCAGAATTAAATATGTAAAAAACATAGTTAAGGTACAAGTAAATAAGCTTGTACCTTTTTTATATAGTGAAGAAAGGAAAGAAAAATAATGAAAATAGGAATTGATATTGGTGGAAGTCATATAGCAGTAGCACTAGTAAGTGAAAAAGGAGAAATAGTAAGCAAGATAGAAGAAGATTTAGTAAAAAAAGAGAATATTGAAAAATATATTGTGGATTTTGTGGATAGTGCAATAGAAAAATTAAATAAAAATGGGGATGTTACAGAAATGGGAATCGCTGCACCTGGAAATCCAAAAGGAACAGTTATCAAAAATATTGTTAATTTAAAAATTGACTATATAAATTTTGAAACAATAGAAGAAAAATACAATATTAAAATAAAAAGTATTAATGACGGAAAAGCAGCGGCATTGGCAGAGAAAAAGTATGGGGCTATGAAGGGGTATAAAGATTGTGCATTTTTATGTTTGGGAACAGGAATTGGTGCTGCAATATTTTTAAATAATAGATTATTACAATCAAGCAGAAATCCAGGATTTGAGATTGGTCATATGATCATACAAAAGAATGGAAATATATGTAATTGCGGAAAGAGAGGTTGCTTTGAAACATATTGCTCAATGAAAAGATTTAAGAACAAGATAAATGATGTATTAAATAAAATTGATGATAATAATATTGATATAGAGAATAGTAAATTATCAGAAGGAGCTTTATTTAAAGAGCTACTAAAAAAGAATATTCAAAATGGAGAAATTCAGAAAATTATAGATGAATATATAGATGATTTAGTTATAGGATTATCTAATGTGATAGATATATTTGAACCAGAAGTAATATGTTTAGGAGGTAGTTTTGTTCATTTTAAGGATATATTGTATGACAGACTAATAGAGAAAATGAACGAAAAAATGTATGTGTTTAATAAACAATCAATTCCTAAAATAGTACTTGCTAAACTTCAAAATGATGCGGGAATTATTGGAGCTACACTAATACCATAAAAGTCATAAGCAATAGTAGGGGTTACACATAAAAAAATGAGAAAGTTGACAAAAGCGATAAAAAATAGTATAATCATTAACAGATGTTACCAAAATAGGTAAAGAAGAGATTTATATATGATATTAAAAATGAGATTAAAAATTAATATATAAAATATTGTAAATGATTGAACGGATTATAAATTTTTTATTGTGAAATGTAAAATAAGAGATAGTATATATGAAAAGATATGTTTATTGAGCGGTTAAAATAGACATATTCATTAGTTATGATAAAATTTAAATTTATATTTATATTTGTATTTATAAAATCCGAAAGTAGTTTATGATATTTTAAACTGCTTTTTTATTTCTTTGAAAGCATATATAAATGAGAAAACAAAAAAGAGAGGAAGATAAAATGAACGAACAAGATAATAATTTACAAGAAAAGTCAGAAAAAGTGACTCAAAAAAAGGAAAAAAAGCCAAGAAAAAGAATCAAAACTGAAAAGATAAATGAGAAAATAACTGAGAATAATCAAAAAACTCAATTGGATAAGGCATTGCAAGAAAGAAGAAGAATGCCTAGAAGAGCTAATAGTGCTCAAAAATTTGAATTTAAAAAAGATAATTTAAAAATAATTCCGCTAGGTGGTTTAGGGGAAATAGGTAAAAATATTACAGTTTTTGAATATGGTAATGAGATTGTATTAGTTGACTGTGGTTTAGAGTTTCCAGAAGACGATATGCTAGGTGTAGACTTAGTTATACCAGATATAACATACTTGGAAAAAAATAAAGATAAAATAAAAGGATTAGTAATTACACACGGACATGAAGATCATATTGGTTCAATTCCATATGTTTTAAGACAAATAAATATTCCAATTTATGCAACAAAACTTACTATAGGATTAATAAAGAACAAGTTAGAAGAGCATAAGTTACTATCAAGTACAAAGTTAGTAACAGTAGAACAAGGACAAACAGTACATTTTGGAAATATAAGAGTTGAATTTATTAGAAGCAGTCATAGTATACCAGATTCTGTAATGCTTGCTATTCATACTCCAGCAGGAACAGTTCTTCATACAGGAGATTTTAAAATTGATTATACTCCAATTGATAATCAATTAATGGATTTAGGTAGAATTGCTGAACTTGGAAATAAAGGAATTATTGCATTACTTTCAGATAGTACAAATGCAGAAAGAAAAGGGTTTACGATGTCTGAAAGTTCAGTTGGAGAAGTATTTGACAAGTTATTCTTAAATAATACAAAAAGGATTGTAGTTGCAACTTTTGCATCAAATGTTCATAGAGTACAACAAATAGTTAATTCAGCTGTAAAATATGGAAGAAAAATAGCAGTTTGCGGAAGAAGTATGATTAATATGATTGATACTGCTAGACAATTAGGATATATTGATGCACCTGAAAACTTATTTATTGATATAGATATGATAAAAAATTATCCAGATGATCAATTAGTAATTATTACAACAGGAAGCCAGGGAGAAGCAATGTCAGCACTTACAAGAATGGCATCAGGAGAACATAAAAAGGTTGTAATTACTCCAAATGATATGGTAATTATATCAGCAACACCGATACCAGGAAACGAAAAATTAGTTTCTAACGTTATAAATGATTTAATGCAAATTGGAGCAGAAGTTGTATATAGTGCATTAGAAGATATTCACGTTTCAGGCCATGCTTGTCAAGAAGAACAAAAATTAATATTAGCTCTAGCTAAACCAAAATTCTTTATTCCTGTTCACGGAGAATATAGACAATTAAGAGCACATGCAGAAACTGCTAGAAAAATGGGAATACCAACAGAGAATATCTTTTTATTAACAAATGGTAGAGTGCTAGAAGTAAACCCAAAAGAGGCGAAATTAACAACATCTGTACCATCTGGGAAAATTTTAGTAGATGGATTAGGTGTTGGAGATGTTGGAAATATTGTTTTAAGGGATAGACAACATTTATCACAAGATGGATTAATTGTTATTGTAATGACAATGGATTCAGCAACAGGTGAGATTGTATCAGGACCAGATGTTGTGTCTAGAGGATTCGTATATGTAAGAGAATCTGAAAACTTAATGGAAGATGTTAAAAAGGTAATTCGTGAAGAAGTTAGAAACTTCGAAGAACAGGGAATTCGTGATTGGTCAACTATAAAATCAACATTAAAGGATAATTTAAGAGATTATATTTTCCAAAAAACAAAACGTAACCCAATGATCTTACCAATTATTATGGAAGTATAAAATAAATATAGTAAGGAGCAAATGGTATGAATTATAAAGATTTAGCGGATTTAATATATCCTAATGTAAAAGAAATAGAGTATTATGAGAAAAAATATCCAGAAAGAAAGTTAGATGAAGGTGCAATGGTTGTAAGGTTTGCACCAAGTCCTACAGGTTTTGTTCATATTGGAGGATTAATGCAATGCGTTATAGATAGAAAACTTGCAGATCAAACAAATGGAGTATTTATATTAAGAATTGAGGATACAGACCAAAAGCGTGAAATAGAAAATGGTGTTAATCAAATTGTTTCAGCAGTTAAGGACTTTAATATAGAATTTGATGAAGGTATGATTAATGAAACAGAATCAAAAGGTGAATATGGTCCATATAAACAAAGCGAAAGAGGAGAAATATATAGAGCATATGCTAAATATTTAATCGAGCAAGGTAGAGCATATCCTTGTTTCGCAACTCCAGAAGAATTAGAAGAAATGAGAGCAAAGCAAGAAGCTGCAAAACTAAGAACTGGATATTATGGTGTATGGGCAAAATATAGAAATTTATCAGTAGATGAGGCTATTGAAAAAATAAAAGCTGGTGAAAAATATATAATTAGATTTAAGTCTATGGGAAATGAAGAAAAGAAAATTAGACATCATGATGTTATTAAAGGAAACATAGATTTTCCAGAAAATGATCAAGATATAGTAATTATAAAAGCTGATGGTCTTCCTACATACCATTTTGCACATGCTGTAGATGACCATTTGATGAGAGTAACACATGTTATTCGTTCTGATGAATGGGTATCATCTATACCACTTCACTTAGAATTATTTAAAACATTAGGATTTAAAACACCAAAATATTGCCATTATGCTCCAATCTTAAAAGATGAAGATGGTAAAAAGAGAAAAATTAGTAAAAGAAAAGATCCAGAAGCTGCTGTAAGCTATTATCATGAGCAAGGAATTCCTTCACAAGCAGTTTGTGAATATTTAATGAATATAGGAAATTCAAGTTTTGAATTATGGAGAAAAGCAAATCCTGATGCAAATATTTCAAAATTTAAATTTGAAATTAGCAAAATGAGTGGAAGCGGAGCAGTTTTTGATATGGTAAAATTGCTAGATGTATCAAAAAATGTTATATCTAAATATTCAAAAGAAAGAGTTTTTGAAGAAGTATCAGAATGGGCAAAAAGATATGATGAAGAACTTGCTAAACTATTAGAAGATAAAGAATATTCATTAAAAATATTTGGAATTGAAAGAGGCAATAATAAACCTAGAAAAGATATTGCTAAATGGTCAGATATAAAAAATGCAATTATATATATGTATGATGAAGAATTTTTAAATAATACAATAGATTACGAATATGCAAAGATATCAGATGCAACTGAAATAAAAAATATTATAAACACATATATAGAGAAGTATTTTGATATTAATGATGACAAACAAATGTGGTTTGACAAGATTAAAGATTTGGCCGAAGAAATGGGATATGCAAGGGAAGTTAAAGAATATAAAAAAGAACCTGAAAAATGGCCAGGACATGTTGGAGATATAAGTACAGTTATTAGAGTATCTTTAACAGGTAGACAAAATACTCCTGATATGTATGAAATAATGCAAGTACTAGGAGAAGAAAGCGTAAAAGCAAGATTAAAAAAGGTAATTAATAAATAATAATTATTATTAAATGTAATAGATTTATGAGGTAGAGTCTATGGAATATAATATAGGAGATATAGTACAAACAAAAAAGCAACATCCATGTGGGAGCAAACTATGGGAATTAACGCGAGTAGGTGTTGATTTTAAGCTAAAATGTTTAGGGTGTGATCATGTGATTACAGTTGAAAGACAAAAAGCATTAAAAATGATTGTAAGGAAAAAATGAAATAAAATAAAAGGTGAGGGGAGCCAAAAATGGCTCCCCTCGATTCTGGAGGCACAACTCTAAGCCAGTACTACTGTGGTACGTGGCAGAAAATTTCCACCTAAGCGTTCTGCCTCAATAGTTAATATCTCCTGAAGTTTTAAATCCAGGATTAAACTGCCGAGACAAGTTACGAGAACTCTCTTTTCGTCTTTGGCACCTTTACCATCCTTGGTATAAGGGTGCTGCACAAGTTTCACATTAGGATCACTAATGCAACGATCGAAAAAACTCTTTGAGGCTCCCCTATTAGGAAACTCAAACAACAATGTGGGGGGGTTGTGCTTGGACTGCATATGCAAAGTCCTCCTTTTATTAAATTGATCATACACTTTTGTGTAGGATACTGTACATTATAGTATATTTAAGTAATAAAGTCAATAAAAAATGATCTCAGATGACATTTTTCGACAATAACCATATAACAATATGGGTTATAAGTAAAGCTCTATTTTTTTCCAAACATTATCTGAATAAATTCTTCTCTCAGAAGAAAATGGAAGGAATACAAAATCATGTAAAGGGTTTAGTGCATTTTGTAGATCTTCTACAGAATTTTCTACTTTTGTTATAGCAATCTTATCAGCTTTATTAGCAAGTATAATAAAAGGCCTTCCTGATCTAACTACATAATCATACATTAATCTATCATTTTCTGAAGGAAGATGTCGTATATCAATTAAAAATATTATTAAAGCAATATTCTTACTAGTTGACAAATACTCCTCAATAAAATTTCCTACTCTTGCTTGTTCTACTTTTGACATTTTACTATAACCATATCCAGGTAAATCAACAAAGTAAAAACTTTGATTAATGTCATAAAAATTGATCTGTCTAGTCTTTCCAGGTTCACTACTTGTCCTAGCCAATTTTTTTCTATTTATCATAGTATTAATAAATGAAGATTTTCCTACATTTGATTTTCCAACTAAAACAATCTCTGGTAAATTATCATCAGGATATTGTTTTGGACTAACAGCAGAAATCTTAAATTGTGCATTCTTTATAATCATAAATATTAATCTCCTTAAAAAAATATATAAAACACAGGTCAATTATAATTAATTTTGAAGTGACGCGCAGTTTGTAAGCTTAAGTAAGCTTACAGTAAGGCACAAAAAATTAATTATAATTGACCGAGGTGTAAATAATCTTGAAGATATGTGCAGTTTATAAGCTTAAGTAAGCTTACAGTAAGGCACAAAAAATTAATTATAATTGACCGAGATGTAAATATTGTTATAAATAATCTTGAAAATTTATTTTTTTGGAACGAGTTTATCAATTCCACCCATGTAAGGACGAAGAACTTCAGGAATTGTGATACTTCCATCTTTTTGATAATGATTCTCTAAAAATGCTATAAGCATACGTGGAGGAGCAACTACTGTATTATTTAGAGTATGAGCATAATAGTTTCCTTTTTCCCCTTTTATACGAATTCCTAAACGTCTTGCTTGTGCATCTGTAAGGTTAGAACAGCTTCCAACTTCAAAATATTTCTTTTGTCTTGGACTCCAAGCCTCAACATCACAACTTTTTGCTTTTAAGTCAGCTAAATCACCACTACAACATTCAAGCGTACGAACTGGAATATCCATACTTCTAAATAATTCTACAGTGTATGACCACAATTTATTATACCAAGTCCAACTATCTTCAGGCTCACAAACAACTATCATTTCTTGCTTTTCAAATTGATGTATACGGTAAACACCACGTTCTTCAATTCCATGAGCACCTTTTTCTTTTCTAAAACATGGAGAATATGATGTCATGGTATATGGCATATTTTGTTTTGACAAAATTTGATCTTTAAATTTACCTATCATTGAGTGCTCGCTTGTACCTATCAAATACAAATCCTCGCCTTCAATTTTATACATCATTGCATCCATTTCTTCAAAACTCATAACACCTGTTACAACATCACTACGTATCATATATGGTGGAATACAGTATGTAAATCCTTTATTAATCATAAAATCTCTTGCGTATGATAAAATTGCAGAATGTAGTCTTGCAATATTTCCCATAAGATAATAAAAACCATTACCAGCAACTCTACGTGCTGAGTCTAAGTCAATACCATCTAAACTTTCCATAATGTCAGCATGATAAGGAATTTCATAATCTGGAACAAATGGATCACCAAATTTTTCGATTTCTACATTTTTGCTATCATCTTCACCTATAGGAACAGATTCATGAATTATATTTGGAATTTTCATCATTCTTTCTTTAATCTGAGATGAATATTCTTCTTCAATTTTTTCATTCTCTGCAAGCTTGTTATTAATTTCTTGTACTTGAGTTTTAATTTTTTCAGCTTCTTCTTTTTTTCCGTTTTTCATTAAATTTCCGATCTCAGAGCTTAAAGAATTTCTTTTCATTCTAAGATCATCGCCAACTAATTTGGCATTTCTATTTTTAGCATCTAAATCAATAATTTCATCTACTAGATGAAGCTTATGATCTTGGAATTTTTTTCTTATATTTTCCTTTACAACTTCTGGATTTTCTCTTAAAAATTTAATATCAATCATACAATATCCTCCTTTTGTATAACAATATATTTATAAAATCATACAATTTTATCATATATAAAAGAAAAAATCAATACATAATATGGAAAAAACGTGGAAAGATAAAAGAAAACAGGGAGAAAATATATGTATTTATTAATAGAAATAATAAAATTTTTAATATATTCCATTGTGATAGTAGTAATTTCTAAATATGCCTTGGTAAGAATATTAAGAAAATTAGGAAAATTATTAAAATTAAAACCAAAGGTTATAGGGAATATTGCTGGAATCGCTACATCAATACCAGAACTCTTGACTGTATCTTTTTCAGCATTAACAGGGCTTATTGAAACAAGTGTATATAATATTATTAGTTCAAATGTAATAAATCTAATTCAATATAGTGCTGCAGTTATTTTAAATAAAAATCAAAAAATTCTAAAAAATAAAGCTATAAGAATTGATTTGTTTTTAGTAGGTATTACCATAATAATACCTATTATAATGCTTGTTTTTAATTTTGAAAGTCAATTTATTATTGTTCCTATTTTTATAGTTTTGCTTTTAATATTTTATAAAATCACTAATAATGCTCATAAGCTATATATGAAGAAAAATAATAATGAAGAAGTAGTAAAATCTAACGTAAAAGAAAATACAGAAGAAAACAATATTAGAAAAGATATGTTAATGGTTGTAATACAAATTATATTTTTAATTATTGTAGGACTCATATTATATGTAGTAGGTAACCTTTTAAGTGATGTGTTAAATAATTTATGTGTAAGGTTTGATATACCAGAGCTTATAATTGGAGTTTTACTAGGATTTATTACAAGTTTACCAGAGTTAATTACATTTTTTGAGGCTCAAAAACATCACACAGATGACAAAGAAGGAGTTGTAGAAGCGACGAGCAATTTACTAACTTCAAATGTAATGAATTTGTTTGTTATTCAATCAGTAGGAATAGTGATTTATTTCATTGTAAAATAAAAAGCAGTATGAATATTTTTACATTTTTTGAATATAATAGTAAATAGTAGAAATGGAAAATTGGGAGAGTTACTATGGATAACGAATATATAAGAGAAAATAAAATAGTTGATAAAACTGATGCAGAAAAGGATCTAGAGTTAATTATAAGTATTATAAAAACAAAAAGAGAATTAAATTTAGAACATAGGAATTTTGAATATGCGCAAGATGATTTAATTGATTATTATTCTTATCAAATAAAAGCCAATCAAACGAAATTAGATTACTTGATGAAAAAAGCAAGGAAAAAAGGAATTGCATTGGATATGATAAATGAATTATATATAAAAAATAATAAGGCACAGTAATATTTGTCCGAGATTGATCATAGTATGTAAAAAAGAAGGGGTGGTTGATCTTGGAGATTAACAATATCATAACTTTTGTAGCATGTATTGTATTCTTATTTATTTTTGGAAGAATATTTATAATACCATTAAAAAATATATTTAAATTAGTATTAAATTCTGTTTTGGGAGGAATACTCATTTTTATTATTAATGCCATTGGAGCAAACTTTGGCTTTCATATTGGTCTTAATATAATTACTTCTATTTTTGTAGGATTGTTAGGAATACCTGGAGCAGGACTGTTAATTATATTACAAATTATATTAAATTGTGCATAAAATAAAGTAAAGACAGTAGTCATAAACTACTGTTTTTTTGTATACAAATAAAAAGAAATATGTTAAAATCTTATTTGACCAACATATATGGAGTTATAAAAATGAATAAAATTGAAACAAGATTAAATACAGAAGAAAATAATGAAAGATATAATCCAAATATAAATGATGGATTAAACGAAGAACAAATACAAGCAAGAAAATTACAGAATTTAATTAATTATGATACAACAGTACCAACTAAAAGCATAAAGTCAATAATAATAAATAATTTTTTTACCTTGTTTAACTTAATGAACTTGTTATTAGCTATTGCCGTCTTTTCGGTAGGAGAATACAAAAATATGCTATTCATTATATTAGTAGTGATAAATACGGCTATTAGTACAGTACAAGAGATTCACTCTAAAAAAATTATTGATAAACTTTCACTAATATCAAGTGCAAAAGTACATTGCGTTAGAAATGGCAACAAACAAGATATTGGAATAAATGAGGTAGTATTAGACGATATATTATTATTTGAAGCTGGAAATCAAGTGATAACTGACTGCATTTTATTAGATGGAGAGATAGAAGTAAATGAGTCATTTATTACAGGTGAATCAGATTCAATAATAAAGAAAAAGGGAGATCTTATCTTATCAGGAAGCTTTGTTGTAAGTGGAAAATGCGTTGCAAAAGTCGAACATATAGGAGAAGAAAATTTTACTTCTAAAATTTCAAAAGAAACAAGGTACATAAAAAAAGTAAAATCAGAAATAATGACATCTCTGAATAAAATAATAAGAACTGTATCAATCATAATAATACCAGTAGGAACATTGCTTTTTTTTAATCAACTAGGATTAGAAGATGGAAACATAAAAAGTGCAGTAGTACATACAGTTGCAGCAATAATAGGAATGATTCCAGAGGGCTTGATCTTATTAACTAGTACTGTTTTAGCTGTTAGTGTAATTAGGTTATCAAAAAGTAATGTGTTGGTGCAAGAATTGTTTTGTATAGAGACATTGGCTAGAGTAGATACCTTATGTTTGGACAAAACAGGAACAATTACAGAAGGAAGAATGGAAGTTAATGATATTATTACTGAGAATATAGAATTAAATGAGATGCAAGAGATACTATCAGCAATAGGAAAAAATTCAGAAGATTCGAATTCAACTATTGAAGCTATTAGAGATAAATACGAAAATATAAAATTAGAAGGAGAATGGGAAAAAACAAAAACAGTACCTTTCTCATCTAAAAAGAAATGGTCTGGAATAGAATTTAAACAAAAAGGAAGCTATATTATTGGTGCTCCTGAGTTTGTATTAAAGGATGCAATAGAGAATTATAAAAATGATATTGAAAAATATTCAGCTGACTATAGAGTGCTTGTATTAGCACATTCAAAAGAAAATTTTAAAGATAAGGAATTGCCAGATAATATTGAGGTTTTAGGATTTGTCTTAATTACAGATAAAATGAGAGAAAATGCAAAAAACACACTGGAATATTTTAAAAAACAAGGTGTAGATATTAGAATTATATCAGGAGATAATCCAATTACAGTTTCAAAAATTTCTAAAAGAGCTGGTGTAGAAGGGTATGATAAATATATAGATTGTACAACATTAAACACTGAGGAAGAAATAAAGAAAGCCACAAGAATATACAAGATATTTGGAAGAGTAACTCCAATACAAAAAAAGCAAATCGTAGAAGCTTTAAAAAATCAAGGACACACTGTGGCAATGACTGGCGATGGAGTAAATGATATTATTGCTTTAAAAGAAGCGGATTGTAGCATTGCAATGGCAAGCGGTAGTGATGCAGCAAGAAATGTATCACAACTTATATTATTAGATTCTGATTTTGCATCTATGCCAAAAATTGTGGCTGAAGGAAGAAGAACAATAAATAATCTAGAACGTTCTGCAGCACTGTTTTTAACAAAAACAATATACTCTACATTTTTAGCAATTTTATTTGTATTTATGAATAAACAGTATCCATTTATGCCAATTCAATTAAGCTTAATTGCATTAGTTTGTATAGGAATACCATCCTTCATATTAGCATTAGAACCAAATAAACAGAGAATAAAAGGAACATTTCTTGGAAATGTTCTTGGTAAATCAATACCAACAGCTGTAACAGTAATATCAAATATTTTAATTGTTTTATTTGTAAATAGTAAGCAAAATTTACCAGCAGAGGTTTATTCTACAATATGCGTTATTCTTACAGTATTAGCAGGCTTCTTATTATTAATAAAAATTTCAATACCATTTAATATTGTTAGAGGTATATTATTACCAACATTAATTTTAATATTTACTGCATGTTGTACGATATTTACAGACTGGTTTGCAGTTGTGTTACCTCAAGAATATGTATTTTTAACAATAATGTTAAGCTTAGCAACAATTTGTAATTTTATTTTATTGAATTTAGTCTTAAGCCAAATATCGAGAACAATAAGAAGGAGAAAGATAAAAAATGGAATTCGACGAAAACAAAAATAATGATAAGGAATATGTTTTAGAAAAGGTTAAGGAAAAAGGCAGTTTATTAGATTTAGTATCTGAAGAACTTAAAGACGATAAAGAAGTTGTTATGGAAGCTATTAAAGCAGATGGAAATGCATTAGAATTTGCAAGTGGTAGATTAAAAGATGATAAAGAGGTTGTTTTAGCTTCTGTTCAAAAAGTTGGATGGACGGTTTGTTATGCAAGTGAAAGATTAAAGGATGACAAACAGGTTATATTAGAAGGTGTAAAAATAGATGGCCAAGAATTATATTTTGCATCAGAGAGATTAAGAGATGATGATGAAGTAGTATATGAAGCAGTAAAAAACAAAGGACTAATCTTGAAATATGCAAGTAAGCGTTTACGTGCTGAAAAAGAAATTGTAAGTGCAGCTATACAAAGTGATAAAAGAGCAAAATCATATGTATCTGATAGTAATTTATTAGACGATGATGATATAAAGAAAATATTAGAATAAAAATTAAGAAAAGCAAGATGTTTTATCTTGTTTTTTTTATATGAAATTTAATGAATAAAAAGATCAAAAATATAAAAAATAGTAAATAGAAGGTGATTATAAATGAAAATATCATGGATAAAATATGAAAAAGATGCAAATAGTTTTAAAATTCCAGAAGCACTTGGATTTGATGTATTCAAACTTTCTGATCCAGAAGAAACAGATGCAAAAATAAAAGAACTAGTGAGAAGAGACTATAGAATGGTTGTAGTATCAAATGAAATTGCAAGTTTTTCTGAAGATATTATAAAAAAATATAATAGAGATAAAAATATAAGCATCATAATTGCATATGGAAAAGAATAGAATTCGAAGTAGTAGAGGTGATGCAATGCAAGAATTAAAAATAGTACAAGATTTAAAGAAACAATTAGAGTGGTTTAATATAAATAAGCAATTTTCAACTATTTTGATACTATGTATAGGAACCAATAAGGTTGTGGGGGATTCGATAGGTCCAATGGTAGGTGAAAGTCTACTTAAATTATTAAAATATAAACAAAATGTTAAAATTTATGGGAGTATGAAAGAACCATTAAGTTTTGCAAATACGAAGCAAGTATTAAAAGAGATTTTAATAAAATATAAACAACCTTTTATAATTACAATTGATGCAGCACTCGGAAAAGAAGAAATGATAGAAAGAATAATTGTAGGAAGAGGAAATATTAAAATTGGTGCTTCATTAGGTAGAGATGCAAGTTGCAATTCACACATAAATATAAAAGCTGTTGTTGGAAAATACAAAAATGATAAAATGGAAAATTTTAATACATTAATAAATACAGATTTAAAAATGGTTAAGAAAATGGCCGATACAATAACTTATGGAATTAATCAAACTATACAAATAATTTAATAATGTATAGAATTGGTAAATTTGGCAAAGATTTATATAAATAAGATTAAGTATAAATTTTTGGAGGAATTAAAATGGATGTAAGTAATATGAAAAATATTATTGTCTTAAAGAATTTACCGTCAAATTTAGTGGAAGAAGCCATAGTAGTATTAAAGGAAAACAAAAAAGTAAAAAGATATCAATATGCAGACAGTGAAAATGTGAATATTGATAAGCAAAAAGCAGAGAAAACTGTAAATAATGAAGAAAAAGATAAAGATAAAAAATATATTTTGAAAGAGGCTGAGATGGTGATTAATAATTATATTTCAAAAATTGAAACTAGATCACCAAGATGGAAAAATAATATTAAACAACTTGAAAAGAAATATAAAAAATCTTTAAAATTAAATTTTGTATTGGGAATTTCTACAGTAATAAGCTTAATATTGAGTTTAATATAAAATAAATTAGTAATAAAACACCTTTTATGGACATATACATTAAAAAACAAAGGAAGAGGTGTTTTTATTATGGAAAGAATACTAAGGCAAGAGGATAGAATAAGAAGAGCTGAGGAAATTTATAATAGAAGAAAAACTGCAAACAGAAGCGGAATAAGAGTTTCGAGTGATAACGTAAATACAAGTAAAAATGAATGGTCTCTTTTTAAGAAAATGGCATTGCAACTGGCTATTTGTGCTGTTATTTATATTATTTTTTATTTAATAAAAAATACGAATTATATATTTTCAGAAGATGTTATTAATAAAACAAAAGAAATGTTGTCATATGACATTAATTTTGGAAATGCATATGCGCAAGTAAGTTCCTTTATAGAGAATAATAAAAATAAATTTATGATTCCTAGTATAGTTAATGAAGAGCAATCAAACGAACAGGTGAATGAGCAAGTAAATGAACAGTTAAACGAACAGGCAGGATCACAAGAAAATACAGTAGAAAATCAGGCGAAAAATACTAATGATCAAGAAACAGTGAGTAATCAAGTTACAAATACTGTAGTGCAAGGTGGCGTTGGAGGAGCTGAAGTAAATAATGTACAAGAAGAAAAAACTAATGAAACCGTAAAAAAGACACAGATGGAAATTGATGCAGAGTATGTTAAAAAGAAGTATAGTTTTAAGATACCGCTAAAAGGGACTATAACATCTAGATATGGAACAAGAGAACCAACAGAAATAGTGTCTGCAAATCACCAGGGAATTGATATTGGGGCAGATAAGGGAACTGCTATTTATGCAGCAATGGAAGGGACAGTGACACTTGTATCATCAGAAGGAGAATATCGGAAAACATGTTGAAATAAAAAATGGAGAAGTGTTAACCAGATATGCGCATTGCAATAAAATAGTAGTAAAAAAAGGAGCAAAAATTAAACAAGGACAGAAGATAGCAGAAGTAGGAGAGACTGGACGTGCTACAGGGCCGCACTTGCATTTTGAGATTATAAGAAATGGAAGAACAATTAATCCTGAATATATACTAAAGTTTTAAAAATATAAATTTTAACATAAGAAGGGAGAATTTTGATATAAAATATATCAAAAAATAATAAACATGAATATAAAAGTTGATTTAAAAATATTTCTATTTTTATTATTATTTCTCGTGACATCTCAATTTAATATATACATATTATTAATGCTTTTTGCCTTTATACATGAATTAGGACATTTAGCTATGGGATTAATATTAGGATTTAAACCAAAAGAAATAAAGGTTACACCTGTAGGAATGAAAATAGAATTTGCAATAAAATGTGAAGAATATAATAAAAAAATATTAAAAGGAAATCTGCTAGGAATAAAGAGGGAGATTATAGCGTTAGCAGGACCTTTAACAAATTTTATTATAGTTATAATAGTTTCTATATTAAAAAACATAAAACCTGAACTAGAACAAATTTCTTTTTTTAGTATAACAACCATTAATCTACAAGATGTTATATATGCAAATTTGCTAATTGCAATATTTAATTTAATACCAATATATCCATTAGATGGAGGTAGGATAATTAAAGAAATATTACATATTTGTATAGGATTAAGAAAGTCTGAAAAATATACATACATGATTTCAAAAACAATGATTATATTATTAACAGCCATTTCAAGCGTTGTAATATTGTATATTAGAAATATATCAATATTAATTATAGTTGTATATTTATGGATATTAATGATAATTGAAAAAAGAAGATATGATACAAAAAGAAAGATACGAAAAATACAACAATTGCAACAGGTGGCTAATAGAGATTTAGAAAAAAACTTGCAAATCAAATAAAAACGTGATAAAATAGTAACGCTGAAAATAACGTTACTATTTTTTATAGTTTATATTACATATTTAATTATAAAATATATAACATTATTTTTACAATTCCTTACTTGCAGGAAAGAATGCAGGTTATATATCCATAAGGAGGTGAAAGATAATGAATAATTACGAAAGTATTATCATTATTAATCCAAATGTTGAAGAAGAAAAAATGAAAGCTTTAATAGAAAGATTCACAACATTGATTAATAGTGACGGTAAAGTAGAAAAAGTTGATGAACTTGGAAAGAAAAAATTAGCTTACGAAATTGGTAAAAACAAAGAAGGAAATTATGTAGTATTCGATTTTACAGCAAATCCAGGTCTAATTGCAGAATTAGAAAGAAATTACAGAATTACAGATGAAATAATAAAATTTATAGTAATTAAAAAATAATTCGGGGGCCTTTTATTTAGAAAGGAAAGGTGTAAAAATATGAATAAAGTAATTCTAATGGGTAGATTAACAAGAGACCCAGAAGTAAGATATACTCAAACGAGTAATACACTAGTTGCTTCATTTTCACTAGCTGTTAATAGAAGATTTGTAAGACAAGGCGAAGAAAGACAAGCAGACTTTATTAACGTAGTTGCTTGGGGAAAGTTAGGCGAATTTTGTAGTAAATATTATAAAAAAGGACAACAAGTCTCTATAATAGGAAGAATTCAAACTAGAACATGGGATGATGAACAAGGTCAAAAACATTATGTTACAGAAGTTGTAGCAGAAGAAGCATATTTTGCAGAAGGTAAAAGAGATGCAGATGCATCATCAAATTTTGATGCTACATTTGGAGCAATGCCATCTGCTAATAATGGTTCGGATTTTGAAATATCTTCAGGAGACGATTTACCATTTTAGATTAGATAGGGGGGAAAATTATGGCAGACAACAAGAAAAATAAAAGAAATAATAGAAACAATAATCAAGACGACAATTACAATCCAAAATTCAGAAAAATGAGAAAAAAAGTATGCCCATTATGTGCAGACAAGAACTTAGTTTTAGATTATAAAAATGCCGATCAATTAAAGAAATTTATTAATGATAAGGGAAAAATACTTCCAAGAAGAGCAACAGGAGCATGTGCAAAACATCAAAGAGATATTACTATAGCTGTAAAAAGAGCAAGACAAATTGCAATCTTACCATACACAGCAGAATAGTAAAAATATATGGAAAGAGTCAAGTAATGTTAAGGTTATTTGACTCTTTTTTGTTTTAATAAATTCCAACCATATTTTCTTTAAAAAATAAAGTTTATACATGATTAAACAAACACAAACTTGCGAATAATATTCATATATTATTGTAAAAGGAGTGGAATTAAAGTGAAAATTGGTGTTGCATTATCAGGTGGAGGAATACGAGGAATAGCTCATGCTGGAGTATTACAAGCGTTAGAAAACAATGGAATACATATAGATATAATTGGCGGGACCAGTGCAGGTAGTATGGTAGCTAGTCTTTATGCAATGGGATATTCTCCTGAAGAAATCTATTTATTGTTTAGAAAAAATGCGAAAAAGATTGTTGGAATGAATGTATTGCCAATTATTTCAGGTTTAAAATCTTTTGTAAATAAAAGTTCACCAATTATGAATGGATTTAGAAACGGAAAAAATATAGAGGAACTATATAACGAAATAGCAAGAGAAAAGGGAATTGAGACATTAACACAAATAAAAATGCCAATAGTAATACCATCTGTAGATATAATGGAATCAAAAGAATATATTTTTACAAATATAGTTCCTGAAAAAGAAGATAAATCACAGTATATTACAGATATAAGTGTTGGAAAAGCCGTTAGAGCTAGTAGTAGTTTTCCGGCTGTTTTCAACGTATGCAATATCCATAAACATGCTTTTATGGATGGCGGAGCACTTGATAATATACCTGTAAATGAAGTAAAAAAACAAGGCGCAGATAAAGTTATAGCTGTAAAATTTGATGCTGATAAAATAGATGAAAAAAGTAATATAATGGATATTGTAATGAAAACAATTGATATAATGGGAAATAAGATTGCAGAAGAAAATTTAGAGCAAAGTGATTATGTATTAAATGTATATACTGATAAGGTTGGATTATTAGATATTAATAAACTGGACAAATGCTTTGAGTATGGGTATGAAGCAGTTATTAAGAATTTAGATGCTATTAAGGAGATTTTACAATAAAATATACTTAAACAGCTTGAAAAATGAGGGGAAAAATGGTATCATAGTATATGTAAAATTGGGAGGCATATGTAATGAAAAAATATATTAAATATATTGTAATCATATGTTTGATAATTATAATGTTAGCTGTTATAGGGTTTGCTGTTTCAAACAATAAAAATAATAGGAATCAAAATAAAAGCGAAAGTGGATCATTTAAAATTGTAACTACATTTTATCCACTTTATATTATGGCATCTAATATAACACAAGGTGCAAATAATATTGAATTAGTAAATATGGCAGACGTTAATGTTGGTTGTGTACATGATTATACACTTACTACTACAGATATGAAAAAATTAGAAAATGCAAATATTCTTATTGAAAATGGATTGGGATTAGAAAGCTTTATAGATAAAGTAACTTCATCAAATAAAGAAATACAGATTATTGATTCAAGTGAAAATATTCAAAATTTAATTAAAGAGGACGATGAAGTTAATCCTCATATATGGACAAGCATATCAAATTATATTTTACAAGTTGAAAACATACAAAAAGGGCTATGTGATAAAAATCCAGAAAATGCAGAAATATATATAAAAAATGCACAAGAATATATAAAGAAAATAGAAAAATTGAAAAATGATTATAATTCTAGATTAAAAAAATTAGAGGGTAAGGGTGCAATTATATTAAATGAATCTTTTGAATATTTAGCAAAAGATTTAGGAATTAATGCAACAGCAATTCATACTTCACATGAAGAAAGTAGTTTATCAGCAGAAAATTTAAAAAATATAATAAATACAGTAAAAAAAGATGATATTAAAATAATAATTGTAGATATTGATGATGATTTAAAAAATGCTCAGACAATTTCAAATGAAACAGGTGCACAAATTTATAAATTAGATTCAGGATTAAAAGGAGATATGGATATAAACTCATATATAAATAGTATGAATAGAAATTTAGAAACTTTAGACATAGAAGAATAAATAGATGATTTTGGAGAGGAATAATATATGGAGAAAGCTTGTGGATTACACTGCATAAAAATAAATAATATTGGAGTTAAATTTGGCAAAGAAATAGCTTTGAAAAATGTAAATATACATATTCATTGTGGAGAATTAACAGTTATAATCGGAAGAAACGGAGCTGGTAAAAGTACACTATTAAAGGCTATTTTAGGAGAAATTGAACATACGGGCAATATTACTTTTATAGATCAAAGAGATAATTTAGCTAAAAAAATAAAAATAGGATATGTCCCACAAAGCATAAATGTAGAAAAACATATGCCAACTACTGTCTATGATATGTTTGCATCATGTATTTGCCATACACCAGTATGTTTTAAGAAAAATAATAAAGTATATAACGAAATAAAAGAACATTTAAAATTATTTGGAGCAGATGGTTTAATAGATAAAAGTATTGGAGATCTATCAGGAGGAGAATTACAAAGAGTATTAATTAGTATTGCAACAAAACCTACTCCAAATTTACTAATACTAGACGAACCAGTATCTGGAATTGATAAAAATGGTATTAGAGATTTCTACCAAATAATAAATCGATTAAAAACGGAATATGATATGGCGATTATTCTAGTATCACATGATTTGGAATTGACAAAAAAATACGCAGATAAAATTGTCTTATTAGATAAAGAAGTAATAAAAGATGGAACACCAGATGAAGTATTTAATAGTCTAGAATTTAGAAATAGATTTGGAATATAATTAATGTAAATATTAAAATAAATGGAGGAAAGATGGAAGCAATATATAGTGTATTAGAAACAATAATACCATTTGAATTTATAAATTATACTTTTATGAAAAATGCATTACTAGCGATAGTACTTGTTACGCCAGTGTTTGCAATATTAGGAACCATGGTTGTTAATAACAAGATGGCATTTTTTTCTGATGCATTAGGTCATTCAGCGTTAACAGGAATTGCTATTGGAATGGTTCTTGGAATTACAAATATAAATATAGGAATGATTTTGTTTGCTGTAGTATTTGCATTATTGTTAAATTATGTGAAAAATAAAACATCATATGGAGCGGATACAATTATTAGTGTATTTTCATCAATAGCGATTGCACTAGGCTTAGCAATGTTGGCACAAAGTGGTAACTTTAACAAATATTCGAGCTATTTAGTTGGTGATATTTTAAGTATAACAAACGCAGAGATATTTTATGTATTAATTGCAGCAATTGTGGTATATACTTTTTGGTACTTTACATTTAACAAATTAAATATAATTAGTATTAATAGTACTCTGGCAAAAAGCAAAGGAATAAATGTTAAAAAAATTGATAATATATTTGTTGTATTAATAGCAATTATAGTAATGATTTCAATTAGATGGATTGGAATCTTACTTATAAATTCACTCTTAATATTACCAGCTGCAGCAAGTAGAAATATTGCAAACAATATGAGAAAGTATCATTTATTTGCAGTGCTATTTTCACTATTTTCTGGATTAACAGGACTTATTATTTCATACTACTTTAATGTTGGAGCAGGACCAATGATTGTAATAATATCAGGTATAATATATTTTGTAACACTATTAATAAAGAAAAAGTAAGGAGATAAAAATGGAGAAAAAAAGAGTTTTAACAGGAGATAGACCAACAGGAAGATTACATATAGGACATTATTTTGGATCATTAAAAACAAGAGTAGAGATGCAAGAATCTGGAAAGTATGATCCATATATATTAATAGCAGATGTTCAGGCATTGACAGATAACTTTAATAATCCAGATAAAGTTAGAAAAAACGTAAGAGAAGTTATGATGGATTACTTATCAGTTGGACTAGATCCACAAAAAACAACTATATATATTCAATCTATGATTCCGGAAGTAGCTGAACTTACTGTGTTTTACTCGAATTTAGTAACAATATCTAGGCTTCAAAGAAATCCAACAGTAAAAACAGAAATAGCTCAAAAGAAAGAGATTTTTGGAGAAAGTGTAACTTATGGATTCCTAGGATATCCAGTAAGCCAAGCCGCTGATATTACTGCATTTGAAGGAGCACTTGTGCCAGTTGGTGAAGATCAATTACCATTAATAGAACAATGTAAAGAAATTGTAAGAAAGTTTAATAGTATATATGGAGAAACTTTAATAGAGCCAGAAGCTGTACTTTCAAATAGCAAAAGAATAAAAGGATTAGATGGTAATGAAAAGATGGGCAAATCATTAGGAAATGCTATTTATTTATCTGATTCACCAGAAATAATAACTCAAAAAGTGATGAGTGCAGTAACAGATCCAAATAGAATTAGAAAAGACGATAAAGGAAATCCAGATATATGTATGGTAGCATACTATCATAATTTATTTAGTACACAAGAGGAATACAAGACTGTTTGTGAAGAATGTAGAGCTGGAGAAAGAGGCTGTGTTGCATGTAAAAAACAACTTGCAAATAATATAATAGAATTTTTGAAACCGATAAGAGAAAAAAGAAAATACTATGAAGATAGACCAGAGTTAGTAGATAAACTATTAATGGAAGGAACAGAAAAAGCAAGAAAAACAGCAGCACAAACAATGAAAAAAATAAAGAAAGCAATGAAATTAGATTATTTTGAATAATAAAAATCATTCAAATATAAAAGAAAGAGGAAAATGAAATGTTTACAGACTATGTAAAAATAATTGCAAAAGCAGGAGATGGAGGAAATGGTGCTATATCTTTTAGAAGAGAAAAGTATGTGGCAGCAGGTGGACCTGATGGTGGCGACGGCGGAAAAGGAGGAGATGTTTACTTCGAAGTAGACCCTAACTCAAATACATTAATAGATTTTAGATTTAAGAAGAAATTTAAAGCAGAAAATGGTAACAATGGTGAAGGAAGTAACAAATACGGAAAAAGTGGAGAAAATTTAACAATCAAAGTGCCAATAGGAACAGTAATAAAAGATGCTTCAAATAACAGAGTTTTAGCAGATTTATCACAAGAGGGACAAAGAGAATTAGTTCTAAAAGGTGGAAGAGGAGGAAAAGGAAATGCTCATTTTGCAACTTCTACAAGACAAGCACCTAGATTCTCACAAGATGGAGAAAATGGAGAAGAAAAAGAACTAATATTAGAGTTAAAATTACTTGCTGATGTTGGCTTAATAGGATTTCCAAATGTAGGTAAATCTACATTTTTAGGAAGGACAACTTCTGCAACACCTAAAATTGCAGATTATCATTTTACTACATTAGAACCAAACTTAGGAGTTGTAAAAACAGATTATGGAGATAGTTTTGTTATAGCTGATATTCCAGGAATTATTGAAGGCGCCAGTGAAGGAGTAGGCTTAGGCTTACAATTTTTAAGACATATAGAAAGAACAAGATTATTACTACATGTAATAGACGTATCTGGCTCTGAAGGAAGAGATCCTGTTGATGATTTTAATAAGATAAATTCAGAGTTACAAAAATATAGTAAGAAATTAAGTGAAAGAACGCAAATAATTGTAGCTAATAAAATAGATAGTATGCAAGATGAAAACTTATACAAAAACCTAGAAAATCTAGCAAAAGAAAAGAAACTTGAAATTTTCAAAATCTCTGCAGTAACTGGTGAGGGAGTAGATAAGCTAATTAAACATGTATCTGAATTACTAAAAATATTACCAAAAGAAGATTTGATAGAATATGAAGATAAAAAAGTATATAAGTTAGAAGAAAAAGACGATTACACTATAAGAAAAGACGAGGGTAAATTTGTAATAGAAGGTGAACCAGTAGAGAGAATAATGAGAAGAGTAAATATAGCAGACAATGAATCTCTATATTATTTCCAAAAGAATTTAGATGAACTTGGAGTTAACCAGAGATTAAAAGAAATGGGGATTCAAGAAGGAGACATTGTTAAAATAGCTGATTATGAACTTGAATGGGAAGATTAAAAAACAAAAAAATGTCAAAAATTTGTTTGACATTTTTTTGTTTGTGTGATATGATGTGGAAAATGAAAAATAGGAGTGATGTATTTTGAATCATAAAAGAGTAAAAGATGGCTTAAATAAAAGAGAAAAATCAATATTAAAGTATATTGCAAAGCAAATTGAAAAGAACGGTTATCCACCATCAGTAAGAGAGATAGGAAAAGCAGTAGGTTTAAGTTCAACAGCTACTGTACATGGATATTTAGCAAGATTAGAAGAAAAAGGTTATTTAAAGAAAGAAACTCAAAAAGGTAGAACATTAAAGCTACTAAAAGATGAAAATGGAGAATCTGTTGCTAAGAAAAAAAGAGAAGAGACTAAAGACTTTTATAGTGGTAGAGAAATGGTAGAAGTTCCTGTTATTGGAAAAATTACAGCCGGAGAACCAATTCTTGCAGTAGAAAATGTAACAGATACATTTCCAATTCCAATTGATTTTGTTGGAAATAGCGAAAGCTTTATGCTTACTGTCAGAGGAGAAAGCATGATAGAAGCAGGAATATTAAATGGAGATTATATTTTAGTTAGAAAACAAAACACTGCAGAGAATGGACAAATAGTAGTTGCATTAATAGATGAGGAAGCAACAGTAAAAACTTTTTATAAGGAAAAAGATCACATAAGATTACAACCTGAAAATAGCACAATGGATCCAATAATAGTTCCAAATTGTGAGATATTAGGCAAAGTAATAGGAGTATTTAGAAAGATGTAATTGCGTTATTAGCAGATGGAGGAAGTATATGGGGTATGGTGATTTTTGGTTTATTGACAAAAGAGTTCAAACAAAGAATTTAAAAAGATGGTTTCTATATGGCATTTTACTATTTGCATTTGTTACAGTAGGAGTTATTATTGGAATAAAATCTATGTATCAGCCATTTAATAGTTATGTAGTAAGCAATGACGTTATTACTATTAAAGTAGATGAAGCTAAAAAAACAAATGTAAATGGATATGTGAAGGGAAGTATTTCCAATAATAGTGATTCGGAAGTAAATGGAAAATACATTAAATTTATCTTTTTATCAAAAAATGATGAAAATATAGGAAGCGAATACATAGAGATAGGTACATTAAAACCACAAGAAACTAAAACATATGAAGAAAAATTTAGATACCAAAATATAGATAAGCTCATTATAACTATTAGTGATTCTAAAGAATAATATATACAATAAAAAAATTAAAATGAACTAAAATTGATAAATAAAAAGATTTACAATTTTGGTTCATTTTTTTATGGTTTATATAAATAAAAAAATAAGTAAAAAACAATTGATATTTTTTTAGATATGTAATATAATTGTAACGAAAATGTAATAATAATGAAATAAATATGTAATAATATATATAAATAGTGAAAGGGAAGATGCAAATGTTTAACTGGGGACAAGATATAGGAATAGATTTAGGAACTGCAACAGTAATCGCATATGTAAAAGGAAAAGGAATAGTATTAAGAGAACCTTCTGTTGTTGCTGTTGATAATAACACAGGAGAAGTCTTAGCGGTTGGAAAAGAAGCAAGAAGAATGTTAGGTAGAACACCAGGAAACATTGTTGCAACTAGACCTTTACGCGATGGAGTTATTTCAAATTATACTGTAACTGAAAAAATGCTAAAATATTTCATTAATAAAGTTTGCGGAAAATTTATTTTTTCACCTCGTATAATGATTTGTATTCCATCACAAGTAACAGAAGTAGAAAAAAAGGCGGTAATTGATGCAGCCTCACAAGCAGGAGCTAAAAAAGTATATTTAATAGAAGAACCAATTGCAGCAGCTATTGGCGCAGGAATAGATATATCTAAGCCTTGTGGAAATATGGTAGTAGATATAGGAGGAGGAACTACAGACATAGCGGTTATTTCTCTTGGAGGGTCTGTTGTAAGCGAATCATTGAAAATTGCAGGAGATAAACTTGACGAAGCAATTGTAAAATATATTAAGAAAAAACATAATGTGATGATAGGCGAAAGAACGGCTGAAGATTTAAAGATTAATATAGGATGCGTATATCCTAAAATTCAGGATATGGAAATGGATGTTAGAGGTAGAGATCTAATTACAGGACTTCCAAAGACTATTACAATTCATTCAAGTGAAATGCTAGAAGCATTAATAGAACCAGCCATGATGATAGTTGACAGTGTTCATTCAGTATTAGAAAAAACACCACCAGAACTTGCTGCGGATATAAGTGATAGGGGAATTTACATGACAGGTGGAGGTTGCTTGGTGGATGGATTAGATAAATTAATTCAAGCAAAAACAGGAATTAATGTTATGATCGCACAAGAAGCAATATCATGTGTAGCCCTTGGAACAGGAAAAGCACTAGATAATTTAGATTCTTTAGATGGAAGAAGAAAGTAAAACATAAATAAAAATCTAATGTGAAAAAAACATTAGGTTTTTTTATGTGTAAATAACGTTACATAGTATATTATTTGATAAGATTACTATTACATAAAATACTTGCATAATCTTATAATAAATTATATAATATATATTGATTTTATATTTTTAAAGGTGAAATGAATGAATAAAACTAAGCGAAAAATATTTGAAACATCAATGAAATTATTTGCTGATAAGGGCTATGATGCAACAAGTATAGAAGAAATTACGGCAACCGTAGGGGTTGCAAAAGGAACACTATATTACCACTTTTCTAGCAAAGAAGAGATATTTCAATTCTTGGTTGAAGAAGGTGTTAAGTTATTAAAAAATAGCATTATAATCAAAACAGAAAAAATGAATAATACTATAGATAAATTAAGGGCAATAACGTTAATTCAAATAAAAATATTATTCAAATATGAAAGCTTTATGACAATTATATTAAGTCAAATATGGGGTAACGATGAGCGTAGTCAACTATGCAAAAAGTATGTATTTGAATATATTCAAATGATAGAGGAAATTGTTATAGACGGAATAAAAAAAGATGAAATAATACAAGGAGATAGCAATGTAATCGCATCCGGAATATTTGGATTTATATCATCAAGTTTTATTTATAAAATGAGACACGAAGGAGAGATTGATGTACAAGAACTATTTTCAGAAGTAGATAACTTGTTCATAAAAAAATTATCAAAGCAAAAATAGGAGTGAGTATATATGAGAATATTAAAGGATTTTAAGATACCAGATTTTAAGTTTCCTAAATTTAAAATGAAAGAACTATCAGAAATTGATGAAGTAAAAGTTGATTATGAAGCAGTAAAAAAAGCAGAAGAAAACAAGAAGAAAAAAGAAAATAAAAATTATGAAGGAACACATTTTGAAACTATTAAGCAATCATTTATTAATAGTTTAGAAAAATATCCAGAAAATACATTTATGCTTGAAAAATTTAATCCAAAGGGTGAATGGACAAAAATAAAATATGAACAATTTTGTAATGAAGTAATAGGATTTGGAACTGCATTAACAAGAAAATTAGGACTAAAAGATACAAGAGTTGTTATAATAGGTGAAAATACTTATCACTGGTATGTATCATACATGACAATGCTATGTGGAGCAGGAATTGCTGTCCCAGTAGATAAAGAATTACCAGAAAATGAAATCGAAAACGTAATAAAAAGATCAAAAGCATCAGCTGTCATATTCTCTACAAAGAAATCAGAGGTAATAAAAAGAGTTTCTGAGAAGTTACTAGATGTAAAATATTTTATTCAAATGAATTCAGATAGTGAGTTAGCAAATAGATTTGTAGGAATGCAATATTTAATAGATGAAGGAAAACTATTAGTAAAAAACGGAGATAATAGCTTCATGGATATACAAGTTGATCCAGATGAATTTAAGGTGTTACTATTTACTTCTGGAACAACATCAAATGCTAAAGGAGTTATGCTATGTAATAGAAACTTAGCAGAAAATATTAATGCAGCATCAGCATATGTTGACTTAAGATCAGATGATAGACTAATGTCTATACTTCCTTTACATCATACATATGAATCTTCAATCGGATTCTTATACCCTTTTGCAATGGGAGCATCAATTAGCATATGCCAAGGGTTAAAATACATAGTTCCAGATTTGAAAGAAACAAATCCAACAGCATTATTAACTGTTCCATTACTTGTAGAAAATTTATATAAGAAAATAAATGCAAATATTAAGAAAAGCAAAAAAGATGGATTAGTAAATTCAATGATACATGTTACAAATGCATTAAAGAATGTTGGAGTAGATATAAAGAGAAAAGTATTTGCAGAAATATATGAGAACTTAGGTGGTAAAATTAGAATTATAGTTTCTGCAGCTGCACCAATAGATGCTAAAATAGGAAAGTGGCTTGAAGATATAGGAATTACATTCTTACAAGGATATGGATTAACAGAAACAGCGCCTATTGCAGCGTTAACACCAGACTTTCAAACGAAAGTTGGATCTGCCGGTAAAGCAGTTGTATGTGCTGAGCTAAAAATTGACAATCCTAATGAGAATGGTGAAGGAGAAGTATTGATAAAAAGCCGCACATTAATGTTAGGATATTACGAAGATGAAGAAGCAACACAAGATGCTATAATAGAAGAAAATGGTGAAAGATGGTTTCACTCAGGAGATATAGGATACTTAGATAATGAAGGATTTTTATATATAACAGGAAGAAGTAAAAATGTAATTGTAACACAAAATGGTAAAAATATATATCCAGAAGAAATAGAATTAATGCTTTCAAATATACCAGAAATAAAAGAATGTATGGTATATGGAAAAAAGGATGAAAAAGAAGACAAGGAATTAATAATTTCCGTAAAGGTTATACCAAATTATGAAGAAATTGAAGCTAAACATGGAAAAAATCTTACGGAAGAAGAAGTTTACAAGATTATTTGGGAAAAAATTAAAGAGGTAAATAAAAAGCTAACATCATACAAAGCTATTAAAAACCTTGAGATTAAACATGATGAGTTTGTAAAAACAACAACTATGAAAATTAAGAGATATGCTGAACTAAAAAAAGACAAATAAATCTATATTTCCCCTTGACTTTGCAACGATCTTGTAATAAAATTGTAATGAAATTAGAAAATCGTAAAAATCCTAGTGAGATTCAAAGCGATATATTATATTACAAAAGCACGTAGGATAAAGGAGGGAAGGTTTACAATGTCTAGATCTGGCATAGTAAACGTGAGAATGGTAATCACGGAAGAAAAAATATTATCAAATATTGATAAGGTACAAAAATTAATTAATCCAAATAGTAAGAAGCAAATAGTTCAATTAGAAGAAGATGCGTATTTTAAAGACTTAATAGAATCAATAAAAACATATTTAATTGAATATCCAAAAAAGAAAAATTTTCCAATTAGCGTATACAAAGCAGCTTACGGATTAGTAGAATATGCAACAAATCAATTTGAAGAAAATACAAAGAAAATAGAAGAATTAATAAGACAAAGAGAAAAAAATATTGCTTTATCAGCAAGTTTAAAAGAAACTTTAAATGCTATAGAAAATAGAGATGAGAATTGGAAGGAAAGTGTTAAAAATATATCAGGACAATTTCCAGAAGATATTATAGATACATTAAACTTAATTGGAAGAACAAAATCAAATAAATCTCAAAACTATCAAGATGCTGTAAAATTGATTAATGCAAGAATTAATAACCTAGAGACTAACTTACATATTGAAATAGATATGGAAAGAATAGAAGATAGATCAAAAGCTCTAAGCTATATAGGAATAGAAGTAGCTGATGCATTAAAATTAATACCAACACCTGAAGAGCCTATTATAGAAGAAATTCAAGAACAAGAAGAAGCTCCTATTCAAGTACAAAATAATATTGTTGAAGAAAAAGCTGAAAAGGAATACTTAGAACAAACAAGGGTAGAAATAAAACCAAGTTTATGGCAACGTATTAAAAATAGCAAAGTAGTAAGAGCAATCTCATATGCTATGAAAATTAAAATTGTACTTCAAAAACCTGCTGCATTACCAGAAGGTAGAGGAGAATAAAATGAAATGAAAAAAAATCCGATAAAAATTATCGGATTTTTTTGGGGTTAAATTTCTATAATTAGTACAAAATAGGCTGATAACCACTTCAAATATGAATTTAAATCCTAAACAAGATGAAGTAGTTGTTAATATAATTATAGATGGTCATAGTATAAAAGATAATCCAGATTATACGGGAAATGATGAAATGCGGATTAAAAAGCAATTAGTTTTGCAAGGTGTTAAAGTCGAAGATGTATTTTTTACAACTTGTGATACTAAAAATGATTTGAGTGTGTATTTAAAGAAAAATTTTAATAAAACACATGATGTTTTTGAATAAAAAGAAAGAAGTAAGTTTAAACTTGCTTCTTTCTTAGACTGTTAACAAAGTATATAAAAATATTTTGCTCAAACAGATTTACTATTGGTGCCAACGAAGTAGTTATCTACAACTTTTTTCACACCTTTAACGATTGGTACAAATATCAATCAATTTATTAAAGTATATCTCAATTTCTATAAATTGCAATAAAAATATAATAAAATTTATAAAAATCAAGTAAAATGGATAAATAAATGATTGAATAAACAATATATCTACTCAATCATTTATTTTTTAAATATCTTCAACTAGAAATTCTTTTTTATCATATTTAGGAATAATATAGTCAGGTGTCCCAAAGTCTACTATGTTTCCTTTTTCAATAACTAGAATGTTGTCCATATCTTTTAATGTTGATAAACGGTGTGCTATACATATAATAGTTTGATCATTAAAGTATTTGTGTATATTTTGTTGAATCTTAAATTCTGTATTATTATCTAAACTACTAGTAGCCTCATCAAATATTACAATTTTTGAGTCTCTTAAAAATATTCTAGCTAATGCAATTCTTTGCCTTTGTCCTCCTGAAAGCTTAATACCTCTTTCTCCAACAATCGTATTATATTTATCTTCAAGACTTTCTATAAAATTGTGTAATTCAGCTTTTTTTGCTGCATTATATATTTCTTCTTTTGTTGCATTAGGCTTTGCTATTTTAATATTTTCATAAATAGTTGAATGAAGTAGTATAGTTTCTTGAGGTACATAAGTTAAATTATTATATAATGAATTTGCACTATATTTATATATATCTTTATCATCTATTAAAATACTACCATTTTCTGGATTATAAAACTTAAAAATCAAATTTACTAATGTTGTTTTTCCACTTCCGACTTACACCTATAATTCCTATCTTTTGTTTATCTTCAATACTTAAATTAAAGTTTTTAAAAATATAATTTTTATTATATCTAAATGACACATCTTTAAATTCTAATTTTCCAGTATTTATTTGTATATCACTTTTTTTATCATCTCCTGCATTATATTTTGTATATAATAATTCATAACTGTTTTGTAGTTTCACAATGATTTCACCTATATGTATATAAGACCATGTAAATGAAGTAGTTTGACTTTTTAAAGAAATCATAGCATTTATAAAAAATATAAAATTACCTAATGTCATAGAATTACTTTCAAATAATTTAATTGAATAAATTATTAATGCAATTAATGTGATGACATACACTACATTAGCTATTGCTCCAAAAGTAAATTCTTTAATAGATGCTTTATTCTTATATATATTTACTTCTTGTTTTTTTAATTTTAAATTTTTAGAAAACTTTTCTACTGCGTTATATAATCTTAATGATGTAAAATTTAATACCGCATCATTTAAAATTCCATTATACTCTCTGTTATATTCTTCAGCTTTTTTTATAGAAGGTAAATACTTCTTAGAAAAATATATTAGTCTTGATACTATTATTCCTGCAAAAAGTATTGTTGCAACAATGAAAATATTTATATTTATCGTATATAAAACTATCAGACTACTTATCATTGAAGTCAATAATGAAATAAATTTAGTTGTTATTTGAGTATTTAAATTAGTAATTTCATTATTTATTTCATTAATAGCTGTAGATATTTTTCCTGTATAATTATCGGTAAAAAATGAGTATGTCTTCTTATTCAAATTATTAAATAGTTTTTCTGAAATATATGGTGTTTGTTTTTTCACCATATGTATAGTTCTTGTTATATTTGAAATATAAAAAAATATTAGTTCTAAGACAATAACAACCAATAAAGTAAACACAACTTTATATAAATCAACTATTTGAAAACTTTTCATACTCGGCAAATCAATTATTCCTTTTATTATATATTGTTTTACTAAATCCAATATTTGAGAAACAATCATACTTAGTATCATTACAACAGTTAAACCTTTTACAGGCTTATATAAAGATATTACAAATTTTTTAAAATTTTCTTTTTCCATTTTCTATTTTCCTTTCAAGTTCGTTAAATAAAATATAACAAATTCAGTATAGCATATTTGCTATATTTTTTTCAAATATCAATACTATTAAATAAATACAAAGATACTTTATTTCTTTCCACTTGTTCCATCTTCATTATTTTAGCCATTACAATTTTATATTTAGCAAAATTTATTAAAGTAGTTCTATATTTTTCATCAATTTCTTTTAGCCTAGTTATAATTTTTCACCTCTTTGAACTTTCTTCGTAGCACAGGACTTTGTCCCTGACATAAGTCCTAACCCAGTAGACTTAAGTTAAGTACACTTTATAAAAATTTATATTTATAAACAGCTAAACAGATATAAAATTATAGTTCTAAAAGTAGTGAAATTAAATTTTAGGAGGATTTTATTATGGTAGAGATAACTTATCACAAAGAGGAAGATTTTTTCGTTCCTGACTTATATTTAGAAAAGGAAGATTATGAAAATGATTATATTATTGGAAAATATGGACATTTACGATTAGAGTATTTGAGAAATCATAGAAAAGCTGAATATACAATAATGTTTATGAACAAGACTTTAAGAAAACATATTGTAGAAACTGACAAACAAGCTAAACAAAGATTTGAAATACTTATGACACAAATGCTAGAAAGAAATCCCATTAATGAAAATTTGAAAAATACTAACCCTTTAAAATGGACTGGACTTATGAATAATTATAAACATATAGTTGAAGAAATTATATTTAAAGAATTAATCTATATATAAAATATAAGCAACACCAGTAATCGTTCAATGAACAATTGCTGGTGCCTTTTAGTTCACGGTATGAATTACTTAATTTCTGAAACTCTCTTTGCCATTTCTGAGTAAGCTTCCGCAACATTTCCCATATCCTTGCGGAATCTGTCTTTATCAAGACTTTTTCCCGTTTCCTTATCCAAGATTCTGCAAGTATCAGGAGAAATCTCATCAATCACAATAATCTGACCATTAGGCAGTCTGCCGAATTCGATTTTGAAATCGATAAGGTCTCCATTACACTGTGCAAAGAAATCTTTGATGACAAGTGCCACCTGCTCAGTTACATATTCTACATAGCCAAGTTCCCTTTTGGTCAAGAGACCTTTTGCAATAATAGCAGCTTCGCAGATTGGCGGATCACCTGCTGCATCAGATTTGTATGTGTATTCGATATATACCCCATCAAAAGGCATCATATCAGGCACATCATATCTCTTTACATAGCTTCCAGTTGCTTTGAATCTTCCAATAACTTCAAGAAGAATCGGAGTAGTTTTCTTAACAATCTTTGAAGCTTCGTTTGAACCAGGTCCAACATAGTGTGTATGGATTCCATGTTCTTCCAGCTTAGTAAAAATTGCTTTAGAAATAACATTGTTTGCAATTCCTTTGCCACTGATTACATCAGTTTTCGCACCGTTTCCAGCCGAAATTCTGTCTGATGCTTCCAGTTCGAGATACTCAGGGTTGTCGGTTAAATAGACATTATTAGCTTTTCCTGAGTGATAAAGCTCTGTCCGTTTAATTGTGTCTGCAAGTTTCATTTTGCATACCTCCATATAAAAATGTATTTACAAAGCCTTGCTTTGTATGTTTATTATTTTAACATAATTATGTAGATTTATCAATAAATTTCCATGAAAATATCAAATTTTGTTGACTTTTAGTTAAAATCATAGTATATATTATGTGTATTCTAATTGGGAATACAAGAATATTGATATCTTCTTGGGAATTTTACAATTCCTCAGATGCCAGGCGAAAATGAGTCGCATAAGGGATTGCGAGCTGGTTATTAAAAAGTGTAAAATTTAAAAATAATAGTAAACTTGTCCAGTATTTATAAGTAATTAGGAAAGCCATGAGTGCAAAGTTCAATATTCTATTTACATACACACTAAAAAAATGAGTACATATTTAAAACTCAAATTTTATTTGAGCTTATTAATATTGTATTCATGGTAGGTAAATAGAGTATTGGTATATCGCTTATGGTATTTTTGTTGTGCATAATTATTCTTGCTCTCTCTACTTATACAGAACAAATACAGCTTAACAATTTATTTTTGGTATGTAAATGGATTGTTAAGATGAACAAAAGAATATATGAACGGTATTAAATATATTCTTTTGCTTTGGCGAAGCCAAACATAAATTATCTATCGTAAGATTAGATAATTTATGGGCTCTCCGCTAGGAGCCCACTGACATCTTTGCAAAACGAAGTTTTGAAAGTGTCATAGTGGGTTACATACTTTCGTTAGAAAGTTATGTAACTGCTCCCTTCGGTCGCTACTTGATAACTACAGAAAGGAAATATATTGGACAAGACTAAAACAAATTATTCAGTAGCTAGAGTAGAAACTTATACTAAAACAGGTATACCTAAAGCTGAACGACATAACGAAAGAAAAAATAAATCATATTCTAATATGAATGTTAATTTAGAGCAAACACCAACCAATGTACATTACAAAAGATGTGAAACTACCTATAATGAGAAATTAAAAGAAATGCTTGATAGTGGTCAATTATCGTTAAGAGGTTTAAAAGACAATGCAAAAGTATTTGATGAACTTATATTTGATATTAACTCTGACTATTTTGAAAAACACGGTGGTTATGAATTTGCAAAAGAATTTTACGAAAGAGCTTTTCACTTTGCTGAACAAGAAATGGGAATTGATAACATTATATCAGCAGTTATGCATGCAGATGAATTAAATACTGCTTTAACAGAAGAATATGGAAAACCTATATATCATTATCATCTGCATGTTGTAGCAATACCAGTAGTTATGAAAGAAGTAAAATGGACTAAAAGATGTAAAGATAAATCTTTAGTAGGTACTACAAAAGAAATAATCAATCAAGTAAGCCATAGTAATAAATGGAAATCAGAGCAAGTATTAGATAATCAAGGAAAGCCTGTATATGATAAAAAAGGAAATGCAGTTTTAATAAAATCGTACAGCTTATTGCAAGATAGATTTTTTAAGTATATGTCTGATAGAGGCTATAAAGACTTTATTCGTGGTGTAAAAGGTAGTAATCAAGAACATTTGGATGACTTGCAGTTTAAAATAAAAAAAGATACTGAAAGACTAGAAAAAATTACAAATAAAGTTGAAGAAAAGGAATCTTCTTATAATTCCTATATGAAATATGATAAGCAAATTGAAGATATTTCAAATTTAGGAAAGCAAAAGAAATTTTTTAAAAAGATTGAATTAGAGCAAGAAGATTATGAGAATTTAACTGAATATGCTAAAAAAGGAATTGTAGCAGATAAAGAAATATATGAGCTTAATAATAGAATTGATAATTTAAGAAGTGCAGTAGATAAGTGGAAATCTCTATATGATGATATAGTAGAAAAAAACAAAAGATTATTTCCATGCTATAAAACTTGCACCACAAAAAGTTACAAATTTCTTTAAAAGTCTATTTGATAAAGAGAAACAAGATGAGTTAGAAAGAAAAAGACTTGAGCAAGAAAAAATACAAGCTGAAAGAAAATCTCGTGAAGAAGCTAGAGAAAAAGAAAGACTTGAAAAGCAGAAATTAAAGAACTCTCCTGAATACAAGAAAAGGAGGGCTGATAGAGATGCAAGATAGTGAAAAAATATATAGAATTGAACTAACTAATGAAGAATATGAGTTTTTAGAAAATTTAAAAACCGAATTTTGTAATAAGCTCTCTAAAATGAGCAATAAAGAAATTACAGAGTATTTAAAAAGTTTTTTTCCAGAACAAAACTTGGACTTTGAAAAAGAAATAAAAGGTACTGTTTATAAGGTAAATACCTATTTTAACAAAGATGGAGAACACACAATACTAACTAGATTTTTTGAAATTTTCCAAAAGTAAAGTTTTTGTATTGAATTTTTAGTTTGAAATATGGTATATTATAAACACTACTTGAATTGTAGTAACTATAATTTTATATCGTATTTCGAGCTGTCAAAGGAAAGGAGAAAATAATGAAACAGCTAGAAATCGATAAAATAACTGCTTTGTACTGCCGTTTATCAAGAGATGATGAACTTGCAGGAGAAAGCAATAGTATAAAAAATCAAAAATTGATTTTAAGTAAATATGCAGAAGATAACAAATTTCAAAACATTAAATTCTTTGTTGATGATGGATATTCTGGAACTACTTTTACAAGACCTGCTTTTATGGAAATGATGGAACTTGCTGAAAGTGGACAAATTGGAACGATTATAGTAAAAGACCATTCAAGACTTGGTAGAAATAGACTTGTTGTTGGACAACTTCTTGAAGAAGATTTTGTTAGGCTTAATATAAGGTATATTGCAATTATGGATAATATTGATAGTAGTAAAGGGTTAAATGACTTCTTACCTATTCAAGATTGGTTTAATGAAATGCATGCAAAAAATACGAGTCAAAAAGTTAGAGCCGTTCTTAAAAGTAAAGGCGAATCTGGAATTTCACTTGCTAATAATGTACCTTATGGCTATAAAAAAGATGAAAATGATAAAACAAAATGGCTAGTAGATGAACCATCAGCAGAAATTGTAAAAGAAATATTTAATCTATTTATTCAAGGACATGGTACTTGTGAGATTGCTAGAATTTTAAGAGAAAGAAAGATATTAACTCCATCAGAATATAATGCAAGCATTACTACAAACTCAAATATAAATACTCAAGAGTATCAATATAAATGGTGTGGAACTACTGTGGCTGGTATTTTAGATAGACAAGAATATATTGGAGATACAGTAAATTTTAAATGTACTACTCGTTCTTATAAAGATAAGACAAAATTAAGACTTCCAAAAGAAGATAGAAAAATATTTAAAAATACTCATGAACCAATAATTGATGAATATACTTGGAATATTGCAAAGCAATTAAGAAATAACAGAAAAAAGCCTACTAGATCAGGTAAAAAAAGTATTTTTTCAGGATTACTATTCTGCAATGATTGTGGTAAAAAAATGTATTTCCAGTCTCCTGTAAAGGACTTAAAAAATAAAGACCATTATAGATGTTCAAGTTATAAGCATGACACTTCTTTATGCACATCTCATTACATCTCAGATGAGATATTACAAGTTATTGTTTTAGAGAATATTCAAAGAGTAATTTCATATGTAAAAAGCTATGAAGATTTATTTATTCAAGAACAACTTGCAAAATCCACACAAGATGAGTTAAAGCATATTTCTAAAAACAAGAATGAACTTGAAAAAGCAAAGAACAGAGTAATTGAAATTGATAACTTATTTATGCATATTTATGAAGATAATATATCTGGAAAGATTACAGATGATAGATTTAGAAACTTATCTTTTAATTATGGTAAGGAACAGCAAGAATTAAAAATTAAGATTGAACAATTGTCAAAAGAAATTAAAAATACTGAAAAGAAAGATACTGATATAACTCAATTTATATCTAATGTAAAAAAATATACTGAAATAACTGAACTTTCACCAGAGATACTAAATGAACTAATAGAAAAGATAATAATTCATCAAACAGAAAAGATAGATGGTAAAAAAGTTCAAGAAATAGATATATATTATAGAGGTGTTGGTATAATTTCTTTTCCAGTTAGTCTTGAAGATATGACAATGGTAATTGAGAAAATGCTAAATAAAAGAAAAACAGCTTAAATATTAAAATAAGTTATTTTATGGGGAGAACATTTTAGTGTACTTAACTAAATCGTTCTCCCCTATGAGTTTTGACATTCTATCAAAACTCGGGGGCTCTGCGAGACTAATTTACTAATTTGACACTTACTGAAAGAAATTTTTTGCAAACAAAAAAATCAACCATTTATGATTGATTTTTTTATCCGACTATCCGATTAGTTCGAACAGATACGCCATTGGTGGGCAGGGATGGATTCGAACCATCGT
>ULML01036380.1_pt1 | contig 51211 bp, 57 predicted proteins | sample 1951651 | NCBI WGS metagenome assembly ULML01 (sample SAMEA4835549, study PRJEB28245) | human gut metagenome | biome: gut microbiome; material: fecal sample | place: Denmark | collected 2008
TGGTAAGTGCAGTACCAGCAACTTTTACCTGTTCAAGCTTAGTATCGAGTGCACCCTGAAGACCAGTAATCTTATCAGAAGCAATGGCCTTTACGGAAAGCTTCTTCTCAGCAGAAACCTCAAACTCATCGCTTACAGAGTCAATAACATTTACCTGTGCGCCATCAGCAACGGCATTAAGCTTGTTAAGCAGCGCATCAGTAAAGTCGTTAGAGGACAGACCCTTACCAGTTTCTTTATCTACCTTATTACCAAGAGCATCAGCAAGACCAGTTACCTTTGCCATCTCGATGGCAGCAACACCAAGTTCTTTACCTTCACCGATAGTAAATTCGGCAGAAACCTTGTCAATTACATTGACTTGTGCCCCTTCAGCAATTCCAGCAAGCTTGGTGCCTTCGGCATTGGTCATCAGACGAGAGCCTTCAACCTTGTCTACCTTGCCAGCAAGACCAGTGGTCAAGCTATCCTTAGTAGCATAGGTTGCAGCAATCTGTTCGGAAGTCAGATAGTCGCTAAGGTCAATGTCACCAGAAAGCACATCGTATTTATATACGTCAGTTTCAGGGGAAACAATAGCAACATTAGTACCAGCAGGATACTTCTTGCCAGCGCCCTCTACAAACTTGTCATTGGTAGTAAACGCATTGGTTACATTGTAAACATTACCAAGAACATCAGCAGAGGGTTCTGGAAGACTGGCAAACGCAACAGAACCAGCGGGTTTATAAACAGCAGAAATGGCGGATTTAATCTTGTTGTCAGTCTCCGTCTTTGTATAAACATCAGCAGAGTTTGCCTTAGTTTCAAGAGTACCATTAATGGTTTCAATCTGGCCATTAATGGTGGCTACATCGCCCTCAAGCGCGGCAATCTGGGTGGTGTGCTGACCAACAGTTTCCTGCAACCCAGCAACAGTGGAAGTATCAGGGGTGTACCACTCAATGGTGCCATCTGCTTTCTTTCTGGGCTGCTGATTAGCGATAGCAGTATCAAAACCAACAATGCCAATTACACCAGCGTCAGAAACAGTAATAGACTTGCCATCACCAACTGGGATAGCGCCAGCTTCTTTAAGGGTCTTGTCTGGCTGAATAATATAGAGGTCGGCAGAAGAATCTGTTACAACAACAATCTTCTGACCGAAATAATAAACTGTATTAGTGGAGCCAGGGGCTTCAGCAGTTTGAGCAGCAGCCTGTGCTTCAGCAAGAGTGCTAAAATAAGCGTTGTACTCAAGAGGAAGGGCTGCGGTCATCGCAAAAGGAACACTAAAATTAAGTTTGGGCAAATTAGAAATAGCCATAATTTATATCCTCCTTTCCTTCCTTAAATAGTTACAGAGTAAGTGTTGGCAGTATCATTTGCGGTGGCAAAATCCTGCGTATAAACCTTATAGTCAATAGCAGTATAGCCAGCAGCACCCTCAACAGAAACGATGGTCTTAGCAAAAGCAGAAGTAATATCTGCGTTCAGACCATTAACATCCTTAATGGAAGTTACATCTCTAAGAGTGGCGGGATAAGCAATGATAACTCGCTGTGCGCCAACAGGAATAGTTACAGTGATGGTATTACCGTTAGCAAGCGCTCTACCAGACTTCTGGGCCAAGCCACGAATAACTGCGCTATCGGTAGCCTTAGTCTTGTCAGTGGTAGTGCCATAGAAGCTGTTACGATAGCCAGTGATAGCACCAGAGGTAGCAGACTTAGTGCCACCCTTAATCTGACCATCTGGATAATTCTGACCAAGGGCTGTCTTGGGCACAGTACCGTCACTATAAGTGCCCTCAACAGTAATCTTATAGTTAGCACCATCAGGTACTACATAAGCAGTAAAAGTACCATTCTGCGTAGCAACTTCCTGTGCGTCAACATTGTTAGTTGCCTTCCAAGCGGTAGCAGTAACGCCAGTAGAAGCATCATACTCATACTTACCAGCATTGAAAGTGCCAGAATAAGCTGGAGTTACAGAAGTACCAACTTCGTAAGCTTTAGCTGTCGAGCTGGTGATACCGACAGTGGGCTGTGTAACAGTAGGGTTCTTGTCTTGAGAATAAGCGTCCATCAGAACGGCATAAAGACTTTTGCCGTTGGAAGGGATGGTAACCTTACCACCAGTAGGAGTGTATCTACCAAACCGCTCGGTAAATACCATATCAGTGTCGAACATTACGGCTTTAGCAAGGATTTCGCTATCGCCGCCAACATATTCCAGTTGATTCCAAGTAGAAGTGCCATCACCAATCTTAAAGCGTCCTTTATTTTCGCCATCCATGGTGACACAGGCTTCACCAGCAAGTGGAACAAGAGTATCCCCTACTGCAAGCCAATTTGCTTCGAGGTCATGCCGCAGTTGTATACGGACATTCAAAGCTTTATCAGCCATACGCTGACTCCTCCTTATAATATAAATGCATTTATATTTCAAGAAGTAGGAACGGTATTAAACAGCGTTTCCTCCATTTAATACCAATTCACTAACCTCATCTTGAACAAGTCTGTCTATATCAAGATTTTTAACTACGACGTTATTGTTGTTGTCATAGCCAACACCATTATCAACAGCATCATCTAAGCTTGGAATATCTACGCCACCACTAATTGGAATGTCAACAATACGATTAACTGGTTGAATAAGTTCCCCATTTGCCTTAATTCCAGTAATCACATTTCGTTCGGCGCCATCTTCAATTCCACTAAGTTTATTTGAATTTTCTGATACCTCGGTATTAAGCTGTCCAACTTCTTCTTGTAGCTCTTTTACATCGTTTTGAAGTTGTTCAATTACACCTTTGTCGTTGTCGATACGAACAACTTGGTCAAAGGTCATAGTAAAATTCATACCTTTACATTCGTTCATATGACACCGTCCTTTAATATTCTCTCTACTTCTACCTCAATAATGTTAGAAGTAAGTTTAGCATCACCAAAACCACAACGCATTTGAATCTCTAACAAGCCGAGTTTTTCAGAAAGCTTTAAAGTTTCCTCTTCTGTTAAGGTCGTAGTTACGGTATATTCATCAAGTGTTACATCTTTTAAAGTTTTTTGTAAAACAAGAATATTGTGACCTCGACTGTCTTTCTGGGAAAAAGCAAGATTCAGTACATCCATGCCTTCGGTGCTAAACGGAAGTGTAAAAGTTAGAGTTGGTGTAGTACCCCTTCTCATAGTTCTCACCTCCAATTTAATTATTTGGTTGCTTTAACAAGCTCTTCAATCTTAGTCAAAACCTTGTCATATACGGCTTTAAGAGAGTTGTATTTCTGCTTCCAAGCAGTACATTCGGCTGAAACCTTGTCATAGTCAGATTTTGGAACGGTTGGCTCTTCAATAGCACCAGTATTGGGATTGGTGACTGGTGGCTCGACATAATTTACACCAAACCATTGGCAGACACCCTTACAAAGTGCAATGCCGATTTCCTTCTTGTTTTCCATAATCCATTTGGCATCTTCGCCATTATCATGGAAAGCAATTTCTGGATATACAGAAAGCATAGGGGTCATTCTAATTTCATAAAAGGCGTTTTGTGCATAAACTCCACGCTTTGTATTTCTTGGATAAATCGCCATTAGCTGATTGTATGTCATTTTACAAGCTCTATCAGATGCGCCGCCTTCGTTGCCATAACGAAGAACGGTTGGCCCTTGAGCAGTACCCTCAACAGGCTTTGCTGTGGCGGCATTAGTATGAATCGGCATATAGTAGTTAGCGCCCCATGCAATGCCTTCTGCTACACGCTTTTCCATACTATCTTCAGGTCTTGCAATTTTAACCTCAAAACCGCAACGAATAAGTGCTTCTTTGCAATATTCAGCGATTTCACAACATACATCGTGTTCATAAACTCCAGGATAACCCCAATATGGGCCATGTGGATTTGGACGGCGTTCTGGCGACAGATAAATTCTTTTCGCCATTATTATTCCTCCTCGTGGATATACTTACTGTCGTCTTCTTTCTTAATCTTTTCAAGGCCGGTAGTAACACCATCATAAATACCATTGGAACCAAGCGCAACAGTAATTGCATTTACAAAGCAAAGGATGACGGTTTCTGGATTTACAACCTCGCCGGAATGACTAAAGCAAAGAGAGCCAAGGAGCAGAAGAACAGCCACCACATAAGAGATAAGCTGCGAGTTCACATTCTCCATAAACTTCAACTGCTTAACAAACTGGGTAATCAAAGTGACCATCATAGCACAGCCAGCATAAGTGCCAAGAGCAGCCCAAGTAACAAATTCGTTCATATATATTCCTCCTTATAAGAAGTCCAGCTCGCCACGAACACATCTGTCGTGGACGATTTTAATGTTGCGAATTGCAGCGTTCGCTTTAGAATTTATGTAAACAGATTCATGCTGGGTACAATAAGAGATATAATTGTCAATATCTTCTAATATATTATTAAAAGATTCTTCGCTATGACTAATTCCCCTACGTAACTCGTCTGAAAACCGTAAAATCCTTGCCCTGCTCATATCAGCACGATGCTTCTTATCGCCTTCTATGTGTTTGTCCAATTCGCTTTTCACTTCATTAATTTCAGATATTATTTGGTCTTGTTTATCTTTCTTTCTGTCCAAAATGTTGAAAACACGATTAATAATAACTGTTAGCACAGAAGAGCCAAGAACAGCCATTACAATTTCCACCATCGGCATCCTCCTTTTCTTTAGTATTATAAAATCGTTACAGTAAACGACATTTAAACAGATTCGAGTAAGACATTGCTTAATATAACACTTGTTATATTAAAATGAAAATATTGAACAAATTGTTCAAAAATAGCCAAAAATGGCTAAAAATAAAGCTTCAAATTTCCATGATTTTCATGAAAAAATTTTCCGATAAAATTGTTATTTTAAATATTTGTTTTTTTTATTATTTGTGCTATTTGATTAAACTCTAAATGCGGGAGCTATACCATGTCCAAAAGTAGCATAACCATAAGCGCTTCCACCAGTTCCGTTTACATAACACCAAAATCCATCCATGTTTGGTTTTGGAGACCTTAAATACCACGAACTTGCTTTCGTATTGTCATTACTAAAATATTTTATTTTACTATTTCCTAAAGTATAATAAGTATAAATTTGTTGTTTGTTTTTTTCGTTTGAATTGCCATTCGGCCATTTTTCACCAGTGGCTTCATACTCTGCTAATAAATATACATCATCTTGTGTAGAAGTAATACTTGAAGCTGCGCCGGCTCCGCCCGACCCCTTATTGTCAGTATAAATTGTAGACGGTTTAATAACTTTTTGAAGTTCGGATGGGAAAGCGGCTTTAATAAGTGGCATATTAACGGTGCGCATAAGCGAAGATTCCCAACCACCAATATTTGATTGTGAATTATTTATATTAAACCATTGCCCGCTTGTATGGGCGGTGTCACTTCCATATAATGTATCATTTAAACAAATATCAACACCGCCAGTTTGGGCTGTTTTAAATCCACCAAACACAATACCAGAGCCTTCGAGCGCTTCATTGTGATTAAATCCAAGAATATATACATAGGTTTCAAAGTTAGTTAGTGTTAAACCATCGCTAACCTTACCATTCATAGTTATTTTCTTAGTGTCGCCAACTGCCCAATAATTCTGGCCGACATTATTTTCTGAAGCCCACTTAATTGCTTTCCAACTGTTTTCGTTAAGAACAGAATTAAGTACTGGGGTGGCAGCTGCAGTTTTTGTAATGGTACACTGAATTTCTAATGCAGCAGTTGGTGCAGCACCAAGAGCAATAGCAGTTGCAACACCACTGTCATTTACAATGTATAGCGCAGTAGTACCAGACTCCATAAGCTTATTAATTACATCAGCATCAGGTTGAAGGTCAATCTTGCTGTCACTGTCAATTCCGTCAATTGTAACAACCTGTGTATAAGGACCAGTGCCAGTCCAAGATGTTCCAAGAGAAACAGTGTCAACGGTGATTTGTCTTTGACCATTAGTAACTTGTTCAATCAATGTTTTTGGGTACATGATGTCATAATCTGTACCGTTATATCTCTTCATATTTATACGATATTCAGTAGCCAAGTCTATACCTCCTATCATTTACTTAATTCTACCAACATATTATATTCGTCTTCACCAATAATTTCAACAGCGTCTTCTTTTGGAAGATGCATATAAAATGTAGATTTTATATTGTTCTGCTTATACCATTTATTCCAATAATAAACATTTGCCAAAGACCTTGCTTTGTGCATTAAACATATGTTTTTATTGCGTCTAATAGGTAACCCGCCACTTTGATAATTATAAGCAACACAATAAGAGCAACCAGATGCGATTGGACAATAATAACACTCGTCATCTGATTCCGTTCTTCTGTCGATAGAATCCAGCATTAATTTAATATTTTGTTCTTCTTTTCTAACAAATAAACCATCTACACTTCCAATAACAAGCGGCTCTATGTCTTTACCAAGAGAAGACTCCATGTATCTAACACATGGATATGCCTTGCCATCTGGGTCAAACGCCAGCATCTTGCCAGCGCCACCACAATATGGTTTATTCTCTGTCTCTGGCAATGGGCCAAAATGCTTTTCTGTAAACAAAGAAACAGTAGTTTCATCATTTAGTTTAAGAAGTGTGTCTGCCATAAGCTTTAATTCTTTATAGAATATTTGTGCCTGTTCCAAACTCCACTTTTCTTCAAAAACACAATTGGCATGAATTATTTTTATGCCTTCACCTATAAAGAAATTTACAATTCGATTTATTTCCTTCAAGTTTTCTGGGGCAATTGTAACTTTAGTTCCAAGCTCGCTCTTATAATTGGCATTATAGTGCTTCATTGCGGCATAAGCCTCGTCAAAATTTCCCCTACCATCTTTATGAACACGACATGAATCGTGAATTTCTTTGGGGCCATCTATGGTTATCGAAAAACTAATATTGTCACCGAACTTTTTCAAAAAGTTTTGAACGCCATCACTAAAATAGTGTGTGCCATTTGTCGTCATAGACGCTCTCCATGTATATAGCCACGGATGATTTAGTTCAAGACATTTCTTAACAAAATATGTGCAGATATAGTCTATAATGTCGATGGCGAGCAAAGGCTCTCCACCTATAAAATCAAGGATAATAGCCTTTGTCTTTTTGTTTATAAATTCACCATCGTCATCATAGTACATTTTGAACAAAAGGTCAACTGCTTTTCTTGCAGTCTCCTTGGACATAAATCTTTTGCCCTTGTTCTGTTGATAGCAGTAGAGACAATTTAAGTCGCATGAGTCCGTAACTTGAAATGTGACATTTCTTGTAAGGCTTTCATTTGGCTTTAAGGCAATAGATGGGTCGTAATACATTTCGGAAATAAAATCTGTATAGCTTTTATCTATTCGTTTTTCCATTACTTTTCGGTATATTCTACTTTTGCTCTATCAAAGTCAATAAAGTAGTTATACTCTTCCATCCCTTCTGGTCTATATTTGTCAAGAACATCTTGTTTGGCAAGTTCAAATGCTGTATATTTTTCCTCATATGACTTATTGTATCTATCAAGATATTCTTCTTTTGTACCATCTTGAGATGTTAAATATCTTAAAATATTAAGCGAAGCCATATACTCGAAATAAAGCCTTTCAAGATACATGGCTTCACCATATTCAATTGTAACAGAAACCTTTTTATCCATAATTCCATAACTCCTTAAAAATTGGACGCCATTTCAGCAATCCACTTTTCATACTGCGCTCTTCCATCCTTTAACTGTTTTAACAATGGTTTTACCTTATAGTAATAATAAACATTATTTGAATACATACTAATAAGATAATACATAACCATTTGTTTAACAGGCCAGATGGGAGAATTATTGTCTATATCTATGTCTTGAATATCTTCAAGTTCCTGAAATAGAATATTCAATTCTTTATCAGTTGGTGGGGAGTAATTTTTTGGAAAAATTCCATATAGTACAATGCTTGTATATTTTTCTTCAATGTCGAATATACTACACAACTTATTTGCTATGTCGGAACAGTATTCATGTATTTCATCAAAAGAAAAATCTGCAGCAAATGGGATTCTACTTAACCAAAAAATTGCCATATCAACAGTATAATCCTTTTCTCTAAAAGCAGCTCCAAGGGTTTCTGTTGAAATTGGTTCGCAGTTTGGATACGAGGCAATTATTTCATAATAAGACAAGCTTTCTAACATAAATACCTCACTTTACCCAAGAGCCGTTGCCCTTTCCAGTATTATTTACACCCCAACAGTTACTACTACAACCACCCCAGCAGTTAGTAGAACATCCATTACAAGTGCCACACGCCTGTGTACAACCGTCTCCACAACTGCCAGAACAAGTACCACTACAACCACCAGAGCAATCGCCAGAACAGCCACCAGAACAGCTACCAGAACAGCCTACACCACATCCGTATCCACAGCCGGAACAAGTATTTCCGCAAGTGTTTGAACACAAGCCAGAGCAGCTTGAAGCGCAATCCGTGCCAGAACCATACAGCGGGAAGTTTTCATAGTTGGTTAAAATTGTATTTAAACTCTGTATTGAATCGGCTTGGTCGCCAACTTTTTGTGCTTCCATGCCAGTGGTATTTACTGCGTTCATGGGCGTAATGATTTTATTAATGTGTTCTGTTTTCATTTGTCCACCAGTTGCTGGCGGATTATTGTAGTCATATGTGCTACCACCATACGCAGTCAACGAACCAGCATATGACCGTCTTAACATTTCAGCCTTAACTCTTGCCTTGAAATTGATAAAGTCTTCAGCAAGGCATTGCTGACCAGCAGTTAATGCCATTCAGACACCCCCTTTAGCCCCAAGCAGCACTAATAGGTATCCATGCGCTACCATTATAATATTTCAAAAGGTTGTTATTTCCCGTGTCAATCCACAGGAGATTGGTTTTTGAAGGGGCTGAATTACCAGCATAAAAGCCACCAAGGTCTCCAATTTGTTCTCTCAACTGTGAAATTTCGGCTGTGTTCTGCTGGGTTTTGTTATTAACTGCGTTAATGTCGTTGTTGGCTTCAGTAATTCTGGAATTAAAATTTTCCATTGTTACCTGTTCATTTGCCGAAAAAGCAGTAATAGCCAATTAAAACCCTCCTCTGTCTATGTCGGCCCATGACAACGATTTGCTGTCAATGGCTGTCCATGTATAATTTAAAGCGTCAAGTTGTGCGAATGTGTATGGATTGAATATTTCAAACCAAACCATACCGTTCACTATCATTGACTCTGCCTTTGTTGTTGCTATATAAGCTGGTTTCGTCTTCAAAAAGATTTCCCAGTTTACCTTGTCGTCTGTTGGGATAATATTTGTATTTTGCTTTTTAGCAACATAATATATTCCCTTATAGTACACAACATCAAGTGGGTTATATGTAATTTGTTCGTTCCATGTATATTTCATGGTTACGCCAATTCCATAATTTCCTTTATCGCCACGAAGTCCAATGTAGACCCAGTAATTTGTATTGTCTGGCTTGTTCCCAGAAGTGGAAGCGTCGTTAATATATAAATATACTTCGCCATTGTATATTACAAAATTATTTTTACTATAAACAATATCATCTTTATAATTATCCTTTTTAATAAAGTTATTAATTAGGATATTGAAATTGTTATTTAAATCAAGAAGATAATCTTCAACATTTTCATAATAATAATTTTGTATTGTTTGTAATGCTGTTCCTACATAGTTTAAAACTTCCGCTATAAACTTTTTATTATCAAGTTGTTTATTATTAGCAAGAATGTCAAATGCCCCAGCAAGGTCGCCTTCTAAAAACTTTTTAACAAATGCTTCTTTAAGCGGTTGGTCAGTATAATGAATATCTTGTACCCTCATTAACTCACCCCTTACTCAACAATTTGAAACCAGAAATCTCCAGTATTAATGTTTGCTGGTGGTTGTGCTTGAACTGGATAAACATTTTGTATTGGAGTGTATATAATTTTCCATACAGAACTGTCGCTACCAGGTACAACATCAGTATTATCTTTTAAACAACACCAAACAATGTTATCATAAGTAGCAACATCTTCTGTATAGTAAGGAGTTCCAGACTCCCAATTATATCTAAAGGTAAGACCAGTGCCAGACTCACCCATAACACCCTTAATCGTTAATATACGCCAATAAGTTGTGTTTGTTGGAAGAGTTCCAGCGGGGGGCGTCTTTATACAGATATAAACATTGTTTTCTCCAGCAGCAGTATAAATAACAAAATTATTTACTTGATACTGTGTTCCAGTAGAAAATGTTCCTTTAAATACAAATTGGCCAACAGTATTCTGCCAAGATGTTTGTTTATTGTCTATATATGGCTTAATATCTGTAAGATAAAAACGTTGTAACGCCACACAGGTGTCCATAAGTGTATTCATCTTTGTAGCGTCTATAAACTTTTGGTCAGCATTGGCAATCTGACTATAATACTGTTGAGCCAAAGAAGTGTTACCTGCCTCCATAGCTGCTTGGTAACCAGACACAGCAACAGAGTCGCTAACCGCCATATTCAGCATCGTAACAAAAGATTGTACTGTGTTTGGAAACGAGGTAAATTGCAAATCTTGATAAAGCGCAGAAATAGGTCACCACTCCTTTCTTAAATAATTGGATAATACGGATAGTAACTACTTAATTCAATTGTTTGCGTTCCATTCGGGTCAAGATTAACAGTAATAGACTTAATTGTATATTGTTTTGGTTCTTTCTTGTCAAATGGCGTATAAGTAACCATCCAGTTTACATCTGCCCAATAAATAGGCACACAGGTTATTGAAATAGTGTCGTTCATTCGACACCTTTGATATATTTCAAACTTTGCTCGTTGTTCAGCAAGGTCGTCAGAAAAAATATATTCATATTCACCGCCGTACAATACAAGTTTGATTTCTCCAGCGGGATTGCCAATGTAGAAAGGACTTTTAGGGTTTTCATCTTTGTATCGACCATAAGCCTGTTGATGTCCTAAAAACTCCCATTTTTCATCTTTTGTATATCTGGCAACCCAATATTCATCTTTTGCTAAAGATGTCATCTGTTTACCATCATATCCAATAAGCGGTTTTACCCCAAGTTCATTTACTTGAAGTGTAATATTTCCAGTAACATCTTGTTCAAGTTTAAATCCGATAATTAGATGTTCTACAAGCTGTACGACAGTTCCTATTGTAAGTTTGATATTTCCGCCATCTATCACAACTTCTGATGGAAAGTTTTCAATATCGTGCGTTCTTCCATATACCTCTATCGAGTTTTTAACAGATTCAAAATCAACATTAACAGTTTCGGAAATAACATTCTCGTCCCAAATGTTATCGTCAATCATTATTGGTTCAGAATCTGTATATGGAATTGGTTCATAATGGAACACGCCATCAACATCAAAGTAAATTTGATAGTTTGGCAGAATGTCTCGAAGGTCTGAAAGTATATCATACCAACAAGAACCCATTTCATATTCCATATCATATGGAACCTCTTGTATGTCCCCATTGTTATTATAACATTCAGAAACAACATATTTCTTAAACCCGTTTTCGGCAAGAATTGCAATAATTACTTCACGAATATTATTTCCAGCAGGGACTTTATATGTTACGCCAATAAGATATCCATTTCTTAAACCAGTCATTCTTGACATCAAATCAACGCCAGAAAATGTAAGCGTATGCGTTACTGCGTCATACTGATAGCTTGGCTGATTTATTAGGTATATACCCATATTAGTCCATTCAATTTCTGATGTGTGAAGGTTTTGTACACCAACATAAATCTGAATGAGCTTATCAATCCAGATTTCGCCACCAGCTTGAACATCAAAAGAACTGTCTGTTACTACAAGAGAAATATCACAAGTTCTTCTAATATCACTATCTGAATTTATTTGGATACTACCAGTAACCACGCTTCCCTCTAACGAGTCAACTGTCAAATAATCAAAATTTAAAAGGTTTATTTTAAGGTAAGTATTTCTAATGGTTTGCTGCGAAGTATTATACTGCGCTTGCGTTATAATATTAGCCATTAACTCACCTCATCTACCATTCCATTTCTATAAAGGTCTTTTTGGTTTTCTGGTTCACCAACTTCTGTCCATTCAGCAGTAACATCAATTTTACCCATACCATACTCGCTATTATATTCCGCAGACGGATTGCCAGTAATACACAGAAGCCACGAATTGGAATTCCAATCCTTTAGTATTTTTGCTTTTTTGTTTACAAGGAACTCAAACAAAGCCTTCTTTTCCTCTGTGATTTTCAGTCTATCCATCTTATTTGTTTTCATGTAGTCGCTCGGAAGAACTGTTCCAGACAACGAACCAGTTTCGTAACTAACTAATCCATTACTAACTATTACAGGATATTTTCTTCCATAAGGTTCAAATACGCCAATCTTTTGAACCTTTTGATTTGTGCCGTATCTAACACCAGCAAAAAATTTGTATATTGTGTCTTGGTCACAAATAAATACGCCCTCAAACTTGCTTCCGATAGTATTACTAATATAGTCACCTTCAATGTCGCCAATTACTGGAACAAAAGCGTACTCATAGTCATAACCAGAAGCAGCAAGGTTGTCATTAAAGACAAATGACAGGTCATCAAGGTCTTTAATAGGAATATATTTAAGTGTAACCCAGTCAAATTCAGTAGTTTTTCTTCTTTTAATCTTGAAACCATTAATTTCAGACAAAGAATAGTCGATATTACCAGCGTTGATATTGCCGTTAAAGTTGGCGTTCATAACAGTAAGTAAGTCCCAAATGGTTGGAATTTCAGAAGAATACGGCTTACTAACATCTTCACTAACATTCCAATGGTCAAAAATGCCGTTAGAAAGAGTAACCTCGTCATATCTTGTAGCCTGAACAGGGGGTTCTGTTAAAGCGTTTTTATCAGAACAAAAATCATATCCACATAAAACAAACAAAGTTACGCACCCCCAGTTCCAAGATTATAAATGCCTATTGCATATAGATTGCTTATTCTTCTCAACCAAATTTGTACTTTGTCTGTTGGTGCTGGTTTGTCAATTTTATCACTATAAATATAATAACAGGCAGTTCCCTTTGCTGCTATCAACTCAACATATACCTTATTGGCATCATCTTCTCTATAATTAATAGTAAGAGTATCGCCAAGAAGTTTGCTTTTCAGGGTTATAATGGTCGAATCCTTATTGAAGCTTCTTCCCCATAGGGATGCTGTAAAGTCGTTTGGGATAGCAAAGCCCTCTTTCCAGACAACATAAGAACCATCATCAGTTAAATCAACAGCGGTATTGTCATCAACAAATGCGGGTGGCGTAGGATTAGATTCACCATCAATAGAGGTTAAGTTTGACTTGACTGTAATATAGCCACCTTGACAATTGTTCGTAAGATGAACGACTGTAAAAATATTCGGTGTGCTATATTTAACAACAAAAGAGACAAGTTGTGTTTCAATTTCTGTGTTGTTAATAGTTCTTCCAATAGCCTCTATATAGTAGGCAGAATTATCTACAAGTCCGCCAAATTGATGTTCTACAATGTTTGGGGGATTTACCAGTGAGCCAATATATTTGGTTCCGCTTGTCGAAATAAGCACACGTTGCGCATCATAAAGATTAAATATATATGAATTTAACGGTTCATCTTCGGCCTGGTCATATTTTACCCTAAATAAATAACTACTATTTTGAATGACAAAATCAACAGGCATATTATAAAACTCAAACGATGGCGTAGAGAAACAATAAAATTGTACCGAATTTGAAGCACTTGAGTTTTCGCCATTTGAGTTTGTAGTGAATACATACGCACTATAATACTCGCCATTAACCAGAGTGTTTTCTGGAATTGTATGAGAAAAAGCAAACGAAGTTATAGATTTTCTATAAACAATATCGTTTGTTTCCTGTTTAATAATTGTTAGCTGATTGCCAACAACCTGGTCGCCGCCACTACCAACGCTAAATGTGAATGTGTATTCTTTTGTAGCGTCAAACGCGGGTGGCGTTGCTAATACTGGTCTTACAAGTGCCATATCGCCACCCCTTTCAAGACACTATAAACGCCGAACTCATAGAACTCCCCTTTGGAAAAAATACTGGGTACTTCTGATTGACGGTCGGCTTTGAACCATAATATTTTATATTATGTGTGTTTCCATTTATTTTTATTTGGCAGTTGTTTGTGTCGTCAGCAGAAATAACAATGCCAAATTGTATATCAGGAACTCTATTATCTATTGCAGCATCTATCATAATTTGAATAGAGTCAATAAGTTCTTTCTTTATATCCACTAAAACACCTGCCTTTAATATTGGGGTGGGTTTCCCCACCCCGCAAGTTATCTGTTATAAGCTTTTTGTAAAGCAAGGTTCTTGATACCAGAAATAAATTCTTCTGGGCTTGTTACATCTGGTAGACTAACATTGTCAACATCTATGTTGTAGTTTTCAATATTGCCAGTAGAACCAGTTTTGATTCTTTCTGGGTCTATTGTCCCCCACTTCCAAAGATTCTTGGTTATGTCTGCTGGGATAATCCCATCGCCACGATTAAGAACACGGAGTTCAGCACCACGCTCGCCAACAATAGACATACCACCTTGTGCATGAGTTGTGCCTTCGGCATACTGCTGATAGTATTGAACATTAACCTTTTGATGTGGTTTTGTATATTTTTGTCCGTGAAATTGAGGTATTGTGGTGGATGCGCCAGTCGGTGGATTTTGTGTTATTGTATCACCACTGTATCCACCTCCACCACCGCCACTCATAGCCGCAGCAGACGCAGCAGCAGACCGTTTAGCAAGCGCCTCTTTTTCTTCGACATATTTTTTTAATGCTTCAAGGTCGTTAAGATAACCAGCCTTTTGCTTTTCAATAAAGTCATCGAAGATGTCCATAAAGGCAGCGAACTCGGTATCCAGCCTATCAATGTAGTCATTCCAATAATCTATCTTCTTGTCAAGATATTTTACTTGGTCTTCAAGGTCGCCAAGCTCAAGCTTTCTCTGCTCCTCTATATGGTCTTTTTTGTCTTGTAAGTCTTTCTTACGATAAAACTCATCAAGGTCAGACTGGGCTTTAGAGATTGCTTCTGTATCCTCAAGATACTGGAATCTACCATCTTTATATATCATCTTCTTTTGAGTTTTAGCTTTTGCCATTGCCTCAAGAAGTTTTTGATACTCTATCTGCTGTTCAAGTTTGTCGTTTGCCTTTTCAAGAGCGTCAGCTTCTTTATCCCACTTATCATTAATATCGTCAATAATGTCATTAAGCTTATCTTTCATCTTATTAAGAAGCTTAATTTGATTTTGGGCAGCCTTCTTTAATCCAGCATTTGGGTCAGAGGAGCCGGAGCCACCAGAACCACCAGAACCACCAGTGCCATCGGTGAAATAGTTTCCAGGTCTTATTAGTCCAGATACATCTTTCCAATAATCAGAAAGCGCCTCTTCTTGGTAGCGATAATACTTTCCATTATATTCAAAGAAGGGCTGGCCACCCCTAATTACAGGTTGAACGGCTCCAAGGGCATTGATGGCTGATGAAGCGGCGCCAGCAGCCATAGCAACAGCATTAAGTTCTCTAATTTGTTGGGATAGGTCAAGTTTGGAACTGTTAAGGATTATCTCAGTTTTAACAAACTCTGTTAAAGCAGCACGTGCTTTATCGGCATCTTTTTCGTTCTCAATAAGCTTTTTGGCGTTGTCAACAAGCGCCTGTTCTGCTTCGTTAGCGGCTCTACGCTTTGCCTCAAATATTTCTATAAGCCTATTATATGTATCAATTGCTCGTTGTTCTTCTATGGTCAAAGTTTGTCCAGCGGCTTTTGAGTTTTCAAGAACTTGAATATAGGTACTATATCTTTCTAAAGAGCTATTGACTTTTTCAATTTGTTCTTCAGTAACATAGTTTACATTCTCTATTGAGTTGGCAAGTTCATTATATTCTTTGGCAACATCTGCGGCTGTTAATTTTTGTATCTCAAATAAACCGCCGCCCCCAGCAGTATTATTTATAAATTGTTGGTATTGTTCTGCATTAAATTGAGAAACAGCGCCAGTTGCTTTCGTGGTAACAATTGCACCTGGGCCAGCAGCTCTTTCTTTTTCAAGCTGTTTAGAATATTTCTCTTTTTGAAGCTCTAAATTCTTTTCAAGGGCCTTATTTTCTTCTTCCAGCGCCTTTTTCTCTTCTATAATCTTTGAGGTTTTATCCTGCCAAGACATCGCATTAATTTCATTTATTCTATCGATATTGTCTTGGATTTTGGACTGCGTATCGTCAACTTCTTTTTTGAAATCTTCAGAACCCCAAGAAAGCCTATCAAACCAGTCGCCAATTTTATTAAGAATATCTAATAAGCTTGTGGCAAGCTGAATTACTCCAGTTATAAACTTTACAACTCCATTTGAGTAAACAAACTGTTCCCAAGACGCCCTTAACTTGTTTGTCTCTGCCTGTATACTTTCAAGATAATACTGCATTTTTTCAGAAGCAGAACCAGCAGATTGTTCAGAAATCTTAACATACTTTGCTACTCTATCCCAGTTTTCCATCAAAGCAAGTACGATTTCTTTCTGTCTTGTGCCACCAAGGGCAGTAGCAATCTGCGCTCTTTGTGTATCACCAAGCTCTTTCCATTTGCCAGCAACATCATTAAGAACATCGTACATATCACGCCAGTCATTTTGCGAACTTCTTAACGCAATTCCAGCACGATTAAGCGTAATTTCAACATCATTAAGCTTCTCGCCTTCATTGTCGATTTCTTTTCCTGCAGCAACCTGCGTCATTCTGGAGAAAAGAGTTTTAAAGCTTGTGCCAACAATTTCTGGTGCCTGTCTTGTAACTTCAGAAACAGTTGCTATCATTCCAATTATTTCATCAAGCTCAACGCCAGTTGTTCTTGCCATGTTTGCCGTTTTCTGCAACGCCAAAGCAAGTTCTTCGATGCTTGTAGCCGCAGCAAGGTCAACAGCAGACATTTTATCAACAACGCTCATCGCATCTTGAGCAGACATTTTATAACCATTAAGTGTGGAAGTTAGATATTCTGTTGCATCGGCAGCGCTTATTGCACCAACCTTACTCATGGTCATAGTTGCCTCCATAAGACCCTCTACCTCTTCAAGAGTCTTACCCTGACGCAGCCACTCCACACTTCCTTCTGCAATTTCCTTCGTTGTTGCACCAAGTTGTTTAGCTAATTTTGAATAAGAATTGGCAAGTTCAGCAGTCTCCTCGTTGGAGGTCATAGCTACCATCTGAACATTCGTCATATGGTAGTTAAGTTCTTTTATAGTTTCTATTGCGTCAGTAAACGCTCTTGCCAATAACTGAACTGTTGCTTGAATGGCTCGTAACCCAAGTTGGTAGCCAGTAAACATTTTAAGTCCATCTTTAAGCCCATCAACAAATGTTTTTTGACTTAATCTTGCGGCATCCTGTTTTTTCTTGCTTTTTTCAAGCTCCCTGTTCATGTTTTTTATAGACTTTGTGTATTTTTCAGCAGCTTTCTCGCCAAGGCCGTGCTGTTTCGCAGCCTGCATTTGTTTTCTAACAACCTCTTCTGCCTCTTTTACCTCTTGTCTATAAATGTCAGCAAGTTCTTGATATGCCTTCTTCGCCCTTTCTGGGGCTTCGTTTGTGGCCATCTGCTGCTGAAAATATCTTTGTTTTGCTGCTGATAAATTATTCAACGCATCTTCAAGATTTTTCATAACAGCAGATTCGGCTTTTAATTCTGTGGATAGACTACCAGCCGAAATATTTATTTCGCCAACATCACGCAGCTTTATTCCAGTTTGCGAAGCTGTATTTTTTACATTTTCAAGGTCAAGCTGAAGTTGCTTTAGATTTGTTGAAAGTCTTAAAACATCATCGGTTCTGCCCTGTGAAAAAGCTTTGTCGATTTCTTCTTGTGCTACTTTTATCTTTTGAACGGTGGTTGCATAAGCGGCGTTTACTCCATTTTGAATGGATTTCATTGCCGCCCCAAGCCCCTTGCCAGTTGCTTTCGTAGTAAAATCAAGTTCAATTTTTTTAGAATCAAAGTAGTTTTGCACAATCTTTTGTGCTGCTTTTATACTTTTGTCGTCTACGGCTCCAACTTCTGCCGCAAGACTCAACACATAGTCCATAGCCATATTTGTGCAATCACTCCTTTATTACTTTTTTCTTATTTTAAAGCCAGCAGTATGCATAAATTCTGAATTAAACGGAACAACATCCTCATCTGTAAGATACTGATTAAGTAATTTATACTGGCCAGAGTTCATCATGGCATCATCTATATTTGCTCTAATCCAAGCCTCTGTCATTTCAAGAAAATTGTTTGCCCCGTATTTAACACGGCCAGACTCAAAACCATCATTCAAAACCTCAACAAGTTGCTTCTGAAATGGGTTTCCTTCATTTTCTCCCCAAGTATCTGCGTGAGCATTAAAAGTTGGCTTTTCTCCAGGAATATGTGTTCTTCTAATTTCTGGCTCTATATTTTTATAGTCAAATTGTACTTGATAGTATTTTCCGTTTTTAGAAACCTTTACACTATTTAAGAACTCCATTGTTCTATCGTAATATTTACTTTTTCTTCTTTTGTAAACAGTATAAAAAATATTCTTTTGTAATTCTTTTGCTACATTTGTAGCGAAAGTGGCGGCTAAATAATCAGCCGTATCTTGTAAAACCATTCTGGCTTTAACATAATTGGTAATCTTAATCTTACCAACAAGACCACCACCACGAACCTGTATCATGTAGCCGCCACCTTTCTAAATTATTTATTTAATATTTGGGTTATTGAATTTCAAAATCTCAAGAACATTCTTAAAGTCTTCATTGTTATCAAGGAGCTTATTAATCTCCTTAATATCTTTTGTAACTTGCTTATGATTATAGGAGGCCAACATACTACTAACATCAGTAATGTTTCTAATGCCAATAGAGTCACGGACTACATCACACAGTCTATTGTAGTCTTTTTCAAATGGCTTTGAAAGTACATCATAAAGACCAGAAGACATGAGCATATCATAATTGGCAAATGTCATTTCGTCATTTTTAACATCTACATTTGTATAGTATTTGATTGCTAACATCTTTCTAATTACCTCAAGCTTTGCGGCAACATAAGAAGATGGGAAGTCAGCAGTATCGGCAAACAAATCCATTGCACTAATCATTTCTGCGTACTCAAACTTTTTAGCAATAGGAATATAGCCGTAAATTTTGATGCCGTCAAGAAATTTTCTTGTTTTCTCTTCGGTAATATCATTTTCAATCATACTTTTAGCAATAGCCAAAAGGTCTTCAAATTTAACTTTCTTATCCATAAATACTCCTTTTATGTCCAAAAATGTTCAATAAAACTGTTCTTTTATTAATAGGTAAAAAGATTAGACAGTTGCCTCCGTAGTATATGTAGTCTCCACAAGCATTGTCAGCTCGCTGTACTCGTCATCGGTCAGACGGTTACAAGCATAGAACACATCCAGCTTGTTCTGCGCTTCGTCAACGGTTTTGTAAAACTTCTTCTCAATTAGCTTTTTCATCATCTTATACATTGTTGATTACCTCCATATCTTCATTGTATTGTGCTTCTACTGCTTCGGCCACGATGGCCAGCAGTTCGTCCACATCGTTCTCGCTCTTTGCGAGCGCCGAGCCGCCGTCAAGCTGCTCTATTTCAGCGTTTTCAAAGATAGTATCTTCAGGCACTTTACCAACAATATATTCGGCTTCCTCTGCCAAGCAAGGAACATAGCACCCATTAGGAGCTTTCTTCACATATACCAAGGTGTCGGAATAGTATTCCTTGCCGTCCTTTGTGATTTTGTACATATTACACCTCCGATATCATTTTTTTGATGCGCTCAAGTTCTTCGACCGGGGCGCAATAAAAATCATGGTTCCAAAGCCAATGATTCGGGTGTTCAGGCCGCTTGTATTTTGTAAGCGACATATCATCCCACACCTTATCCCACCTTGCTTGGTGCTTCTTACCTGGACGCTGGAGCAGATTATTAATATCCTCGGTCAGCTTCCCACGGATAAGACCCTTGCAGTCATCGTCCGGGGAGAAGTAGTCGTGCGAGTTTTGCGACCGCACGGTGCATATCATTTCTCCGTCCATGCGGAGGATGTCGTTTACGACAGGCAACCGTGTCCCATACGGAATATTCACATTCCCGCAGATTGCGTTTCCACGGAAGCGCCGGAAACAAACATAGTACATATGCCCTCCTTCGCCATGCGGTCGAAAAGCCGTTTCTTCCGCAGGCTGTCATTATAGTTGTTGAAGTAGGAAATCGTTGCGTTAAGAGACGCCGCCCAGTCTGGAGACTTTGTTTTAATGAAAAGGTTTATTTTCCGCTTCGCCCTTTGGTATGCTTCACGGCTTCCTACGGTCTTTACCTGTTCCCCGAGAGAGTACCGTATCTTGCAAAAACGAAACGGCTTTGACAGGGGCTTTAATACGGTTTTTGATTTATTCACCGTCAGCCCGATGGACTTTGCTTTCTCAAAAATCCCGTCCGGCATTTCTCCGGTTGGGAGAAGAATGTAATAATCGTCCATGTAGTGCCCCATGCCCTTATACCCGCATTGGCATTTAAGCCAACAGTCAAGCGCCCATGGATAGCAAATCATTTCCGCTTGGCTCGGCTCAACACCAAGAGGCATCCCGCTACTACGGAGGGTTGTATCGCATAGTCTTATTATGTCCTCATCAAACATTACCCTGCGGTGGTTCTGGCGGACGATTTCGTGGCTTGCAGATGGGAAAAACTTTGAGAAGTCAAGCAGCATCACTTTCCCGGCGGTGCCGTATTTTTTGTAGTGCTGCCGCAGCTCGTGTTTCAGCCTCTCTTGGCTGAATTTGAGACCCTTCCCTTTAAGGCTTGCACCGTTGTTGTAAATCATGCACGGGGTGTACAGGGGAAGAAGTATTCTTCTTGTTATACCTTTTTGCACTTGGCGGTCTCGTATCTTCGGCGCTTCGATATCCCTTGTCTTGCCTCTTTCGCAAATTGTAAACTTGGTATATGGCTGCGGCTCCCACCTTCCCGCCAAAACCTTTGCTCTTGCCGTTGCGGTGACAGAAAACAGGTGTAGTTCAAAGTTCTGCACGCTATGCTTCCAGCGCACTCCCTTGCAGCAGTCTTTCCCATCTTTGAACATATCGTGATAGGTAAAGGCTCCTTCAAGCCCGCCTATCATGTCAAACCGTTCCTTGCGTTTTTCAAGCCTTTTTTGAGTTCGTCTTAAATACCTTGCTTTGTGTCTTTCTTCGCTGGTCATACATACCGTTGCGGGACGTGGAATACTCGTGCGCTGCGTACCATTCCCCAAGCCGTGACAAATGAAACAGGATGCGCCATCCTGCCATGCAAGCAGCGTTCTTGCCATCGGCATCGGTATGCTGTTTTGGGCTTAAAGCCACGGGAAACACCTCTCCTTTCAAAAAGGTCTCTATGCGACCTGTTCTTTTGAAATCGGGAGACACGCCATTGGAATTGTTGGCGTTGTTATTGTTGGCACTGCCGCTGGTGTTGACATTACAGAAATTGTTGGAGTTGTCGGAATTGGGAGAACGCTCCCACCAATTGGCAGCAGTTTAGCAGAGATGCACCCTTTATAGCATCAGTCCAGCGTTGCCGCCGGACGGTTGCTCAATTCTTCAGCATACTTTACCCTTGCGATATCTTTCTTTTGCCGTTCCCGGTCGTTGCGGATGATGCCGGAAAGCAATTTGTCCTCGGTGTCTATCATTTCACCAAGCGTTTGGCACAAATCGTCCAGCCGTTTTAATGCTGTCTCACCATCCACCAGCTTATCGGAGGATGTTCTGAACGCCCCCTGCGGGTTAAGCATCAGCGTGGAGTAGATATGCCCGCACATGATGTCAAGTGAGGAAAGCGCCGCCTTTGCTTCAACAAAGTGTGACTTGCGCTTTTCAAACGCCATATCCGAGTTCGGATAGATGGCATTTGCCATCCCGCACTCCGTAACCAGTATCGATGCCATCTTAATGGTAGCATCGGTAAAGATGCGGGTGTAGCGTGGCGACAGACGAGAACAGAAATTTGCCGTGTAGGAAAAGATATCATCCGCTGTTTTTAGGTATTGTATGCTGCTTTTGGTTCGCTTCGATTTTAAGACACTCATAAAAAGACCCTCCGCCCACTTGCGTGGGCTAAATATTGGTAGATGTTAGATTTTGAAAGCGGGAGACACGCCACAGGAATTGGAGGCGTAGCTAAAGTTGGCACTGCCGCTGGTGTCGACATAGCAGAAACTGCCGGAGTAGTCGGAAAAGGGAGAACGCTCCCACCAATAGGCAGCAGCGCTTGTAGCATTATGTCTGTACTTTACCTTGCTGTTCCCTGCAGAATAATAAGCATACTGTTTAAGATAGGTCGGCTCCTGCGTTGAGGCATAGGTTCTTGTCCCGAATACTTCATATTCGGCAAGCAAGAAAACTTCATCCTCTGTTGCGGTGCAAGCTCCGTTCCCGCTTCCCTGCGTTGTAAATATGGTACTTGGTTTGATAACTGCTTTAAGGTCGAAGGGGAACGCTGCTTTGATAAGCGGCATAACATTTTTCCTCATAAGGCTTGCTTGCCACCCGCCGCTGTTAGTGGTCGCGTTGTTCATATTGAACCATGTTCCGCTTGTTTTGTTGCTGTTATAAACGCTATCAGTTAAGCAAACTGGCGTACCATTCTTTGTTGCCTTAAAGCCTTGGAACGCTATGCCGTTACCCTCTCGCTCTGCGTTATGGTTAAAACCGATGATAAATACCCAAGCAGTATAATTTGTTAGGGTAAGACCATCGGAAACCTTGCCGTTCATAGTCACTTCTTTGCAGTCACCAACAGACCAGAAGTTTGCCCCCATGTTTGCATCAGATACTTGTTTAATGGCCGTCCAGCTCGTATCGTTCAGCTCCTGCGCCACCAATGCAATATCAATTGTGGCAGGAACGCTGATTTCCTGCGGGACGGATACCAGCAACCCACTTGTTGCAGAAACAGTCCACTTGCCCTCCTGCGGGATTTTAAGCCGCACCTGCCCATCAACAGAAACACCTGTAACAGTTTTTGAGCCTAATTTTGCAGTTACCGTTGCACCAGTTATCACATTTGCTACAAGTTCAAGGCCACCACCACCCAATGTAATCGGATTTCCTAAAATGGTACTCATCTATTTATTACCTCCTTATAGGGGTTTATTTTATTTTATTATAGATGTATTTTAAATCTTCAATTTTAGCATTATAAAACTCATGGTTCCAAAGCCAATAGTCATCAAACTCTTTTCTTTTAAATTTAAGAAGCGACATATCTGACCAAATTTTATCCCATCGTTTTTGATAATTATTGTCACGCTTTGCAAGCAACTTAATTATCTTTTGCGTAAGCTCGCCACGAATTATTCCATTCCCGTCATTATTTCTCGCAAAATACTCATAACAATTTTGAGATGAGTTTGAACAGATTGTATCGCCATTATAAATCAAGTAGCCATTGTCGATATAAAGAAGTGAACCCTTTGGAATATTTACTTTTCCACAGATTGCATTGTCTTTAAATCGTTTAAAACATACATACTCCATTTTATTTCCTCAATAAAATTCTTATTTTACTTAATACAGCTCATCAATATCGTCAACAATTTTATCAGCAATTCCAAGCTCAACACACTCGTCAACAGAAATAAACCATTCAGACTTCTGTGCTTTTGTCCAAGTTTTCTTGTCAATCTTGGTTTTGCTCATAACATAATCACGAATCTTATCACGATTCTTCTTCAACTCTTCAACCTGTTCAATGACAGCAGTTTGGCTGCTTTCAATCTTTGCATAGCCTTGATGAAGAAGATACTGAGAATTAGGCATGGCAAACCGTTTATGACCAGAAAGGAACATAATCGCAGCTGCACTCATACAAACACCCATATTGTAAGTATAAACTGGCGTCTTAGATTTTTCTACACAAGCAACGAACGCAAGCGCAGCATCAACATCTCCACCATAACTTGACATTCTAATTTTAATCGGCTTTCTTTCCTCGACAGGAATCCCTTTATCCATTTTATTAAACATAATGATATTCTCAATATATTTATAAATGGTATCAATATCAATTCCATCATACAGGGTAATAATTCTGTCTTGAAGGTTTTTATAATAAGAAAGATACTCTGGAGAAGGAAGCTGAAGATTGGCAAGTTCCTCATCAGGCTTAGAAATATCAATTAGTCCGAACAGGTCATCCATAGTCTTTTTCATAATCCAAAATTTCCTTTACAATAGTATTTCCGTGTCCTTGTTTACACAGATAACTCTTGAGGTTTTATTTCGTTTTGAAAGTTCTTCTTGTAATTCTTGACAGAAATTAAGCTTTGTATTAAAATTCCCATGAACTAAAGCTATCTTGTCAAAGTTACCAGAGGTGTATGTTTCTATAAGATTCTCGTATGTTGCGTGAGAACTAAAACTTTTTAAGTCTGTTATGCCGCATCTACACGGAACAACTTTTTTGTCAATTTTTAAAGATTTTGTCTTTTGTGACTTGATTTTTGAAGCAAGCGAATTTTCAACAGAGAACCCTACAAATATAATATGGTTATCCCTATCTGGCAATAGTTTTGATGCTACAAATTTTGAACGGCCAGCAACCATCATGCCACTTGCAGATAAAAATACACATGGGGTTTCATTTGTTGCCCAATATTCAGTATCTTTAAATTCAGTCAGAAAATTTATATTCTTCCAACTTAGCACATTTTCAATATCTGTTGTGTCAGCAAATTGACTTCTATAAATTTCAGTCAACTTAATAGCAAGTGGAGAATCTAAAAGAATTGGAATATTAAACCAGTCTTTATCGCCGTACATTTCCCATAGTATAGTTAATATTGTTTGTGCCCTATGTAACGAGAATATTGGGATTAAAACCTTTTTATGTTTCTCAATACAAACAGACTTGATGATAGAGTCTATTTTTTCAATATCTTTATCTCTGTCTTTTTTAGTTGAAGTTCGCCCAGATTCACCATATGTACATTCGCCTATTACAAGATTGGATTTCATAACTTGCTGATATGGCTGTGTATAATATTGTTTAACTGTACGATTTCCGAGGTCTGATGTGTATAGAATATGCTTAATGCCACCGTTGTTTTTAATCCAAAGCTCAATCTGACAAGCATTGGCAATATGTCCAGACGGAACAAACCGAATTTCCAAAGTATCATCTATTGTAATTCTTTCGTTTATCGGAAGTTCCCTAAACAATTCTATGCTTCTTTTAACATCGTCTTCTTCATATATGGGCAAATATTCTCTATGCAACCTTTTCGATAAGTCTTGTGCGGTTCTGCCCATTATGTTACAAGAGTCCATAGCCATAACGTTATATATTTCTTTGCTTCCACACGGCATTAAAATTTGACCACAGAAGCCCTCTTTAACAGCAAGCGATATAAGTTGCGTATGGTCTGCATGACAATGCCCAGCGATAATATAATCGACCTCCGAGCATTTTACACGGCCACTCTTAAACAGACTTTTGTTAATATTGTATTGCTCCAAATCAGTGCCGCCCTGATAAAGCCCACACTCTATTAATATCTTTTTGTCACAATACTCTATTACAGTACAGCTTCCAGTAACATCTGTTGCGTTTTTACCTATAAACCGAACCCTAATTTTGCCCTTTGGCTTTGACATATCATATCCCCTTTGTTGTTATGTTTCTGGGGCATCCTCCTGTATGGCTGTTTTAAGTTTGTCAAGACCTTTCCATTTTTTATCTTTGGAACTTAAATCGTTATAAATCTTATACATATCAGAAGAACTCCAACCAAAGAGGTCAACTATAAGTTCTTGTTCAAGACCCACACGGGACAAATAAGTACAAAGATAATGCCGCATACTATGGAAATACAGGTGGATTTCTTTTTTATTTGGGTTTGTCTTTTCGTCTTCATTTAAAAACTTTTCCCATTTGGCACACCATGTTTCTCCAAGTTCAACACTTGCTGGTGTACCATCTTGTTTTATAAAAAGAAAGTCGTGTTTTTGTTTTGTTTCTTCCAGAATTTTATTTCTTTCCTTAATCCACTCTTTATAATATGGAAGGAATTTATCTTTTAATATATATTTATACAACAGCTTACCAGTTTTGCCACGGCCTTTTGTGACAATTTCTTTTGATGTCTCTAAAAACAAACCTTCGTAAGCAGTGTTGTTTTCATCAATAACATCAGTTGTAAACCTAAATAGTTCAGAGGCTCTACAACCAGAACATACTGCTAACGCAAAAAGACAAGCTTCTTGAGTTCTATGTTCTTTAACTAAATGTTCAAGCAAAGACACGACTTGTTCTTCGGAAAGAATGGTCTTTTCCCTAACAACTGCCTTTGGAACTTTTTCAATTTTCTTAACGATGTTTCTAAAGTCTGGGTATTCATCATCAAGAATATTTTCTATAAATGTGGAAAGACTACTTAAAGAACTCCACATTTGAGCATATCTATTAGAAGACCATTTCAATTCAGTGATACAATAATCAAAGAAGTCCATCATCTCGGACTTTCTAATGTCAACAAAAAACTTATTATCGTTTTCAAGAATATTCCAACAGAAAAAGATATTAAAATTACTTTTATACACCTTAACGGAGGAATCGGCCCTCTTCGTATCAAAATTTTTAAGATACCTTGTTACAAGCTTTTGATTAAGAGGGTTAATTTGCTCAATCAGTTCTGGCGATGTTATCACCTTTCTGAAAGTTTTTCTTGCCATAAGCCCTCCTTATTCCATTTATTTCTGTTTGATTTCCTTAATGCCCTCTTTTGTAAGAACATTACCAACATATTTAATAATTACTTCATTCTTATATTCGCCATCAATAAACATGGCGCAAATAATATTACCAATTCTATAACTAATAGAAGTTTTTCCGTTTTTAGTATAATTTACAAGACAAACCGTCTCTTTTAGTTTTTGCTGTTTCTTTTCGGTTGGTTTTTCTTGTTCGATAGGTTGTTCAACTTCAGCAACCTCAACAGTCTTTTCGTTGTTCATTGGTGTCGCACCCCTTTCTACATTGCATCCGTATTTATTATATGTGTCATTCATTATCGGTGCAGCTATCTGACCACAAAACCGATACATCCCACATTGCTCATTCAATATTGTACACATTACATTACATACTATCGGAGTTGACACATCTTTTGCGTATTTACAAAGTTCCATATATATCACCTTTGTAAAAAATGGGGACACCTTTATAGGTGTCCCCATTATGAATTTAATATTACTTAACGGTTACATAGGCCACATCTTCAACAGAAGGCTTCTCTGTAATTACAACGGTAATACCAGCAGAACCAGCAGTAGCGCCATTAACAATGCCAGTATGGTCGCCAACAGTAGCGGTTTCTGGCGCCAGAGAAGTAAATGTGAGGTTGGCATTATCACAGGGGAAGGCAGCTCCATAATAAGGAATAGCCATTACCTGTAAAGTAACATTATTGCCACGCTGAACTTCAACATTGCCATTCATTACAGCAAGGGCATAAACATTATCATACCACTTGGCGCCGTTAATTTTTTCTGTGATAATGGCATAATAGCCATGGCCATCACAGCTAACAGACTCGTTAGCCAGCGCATTACCAGACATAGGACTATTGGCAACACCAGTAGAGGTCATGGAAATTTCCTGATTGCCATCAAACTGGAAACGAGGAACATTTACCTGCACAGTGCCAGACAGGGTGGAGGTAGCAGCGTTCTTGCCGCCAGAATACAGATTGGCAGTCATAACGAGCTGAACAGTGTCAGGAATAAAGTCAGAAGAAATAACAATCTTGCGGGCAACAGAATCAGTAGAAACATATTTAACGCATACAACATCGCCGTTTTCGCCTTCTGGAACGGTAAAGTTTTTATCGGAAAAGGTTACTCTTTGCCAGCTATCGGCACCAGCCTTGGAAACCCAACCAACAATGCCATAGTCATCTACCTTAACGGGAGTACCAACAACAGTACCAGTGCCACCAGCACCAAGAGTTACCTGTTCCTCAACAAAAATGTCTGCGCCTTGCTGAATAACAGAACCAGTATTCAGAGCCAGATATTCCAGTTTAAACATAATGTCGGTAAGATTAATGGCCATAGCAGAAGTATGATAGTAGTTACCCCACAGAGAGTTGCCCTGACCGCCACGAACCTCTTCCTTGTTGGTACTCAAACTAATGGAAGAATCAAGAATGGTTTTTGCGGTGAACATGAGCTGACCGTTGAGAAAAGCGTCAACCTTTGCAGGCCCAGCAATAAAATTATTCATAATGTGCGTCCTCCTTAAATATTCAGGTTATTTTTGAGAGTTTCAACCGTGGTGACCTTATTTTCCAACAGGTCAATATTCTTCTTCAAGTAGTGCGTTATCGGTTGCTTAAATTCTACAAAGCCGCCAACGCTTGCTTGCTTATAGATACTGTAATGCAACTTTCTATCCATAACTTGACCTATGATATAGAACTTACGAATAGGAAGGTTTTTAACATCATCTATATTCATACCAGTTCCGATAACAAGATTGGCAATCAAGTGTTCAAAATCCTCTGTTTCTTCGCCGCCATTTTTTATCTTGTCGGCCTGTTCCAAGTCATTTTTTAAATCTGGGTTCATCAACTCGTCATCGTAATTTGGTAAATTTTGATATAATATTAGTTTACGAAGATAATCAAAATCATTTTCACTTATCTCTACATCGTTCAATATAAGTTTGGCTTTGCCATCTTCGTCTATAAAGAGCCTTATAGAGATTTCTTCTATCCTCATACAAATCATAAAACACAGTGCCAGCAAGTCAAAGGTCAATGACTCTCCATATTCCTCTTTTTCCTTATCTATATTTGTCATAAGGAATTTTAGGTATGACATCTTAATAATCTCTTTGTCTGGAATGTATTCTTTTTGTATTCTAAGAACAGAAGATGATTGCAAGAATTTGTTTATCTTTCTTATGCTAACAGGATACAACAACAGTCCTTTATAGTCTATCGGGTCGTCGAATGTCAGTTCATCATAGTAATTTTTAAATATTTCTTCTTTTATCGACATTCAGAAACATTCCCCATTTTTGTAGACATAGTAATGGTATAACCATAAAAGTTTCTGTTGTTATATCTGTTCATTTTTATAAGGTCATAAAAAGAACCACTTCTATCAAAGAAGAGTTTTCCTATACCGCCAACGTCAGCACCATTAAGAGTTTTAATTACTTGCCACACAATGGACTCCGCTCTATTTTGATAATCGTTAAGCTCAATCATCTTAACATGGCAAATAACCTCTATATTCACATCGACCGTGCCATACAGTCTTGTGTCTGGTGTTATACTTTCAAGATAAACACGAAGTTGTGCTTGCTGATTTGTCGTAAGGTCATCAAGGTATGGTGTTCTAAAAACACGGTAATCGTCCATGTCGCCACCACTTGCCCCAGGATAAATCAGCTTGGCTTTTTCTTCTCTTGTTAGATTTGGCTTTTCTAAAGCATCTTGTGTGTCATATTTTAAAAGCTTCCATATATCTTCGTTGTTCAACATAAGATGTTGGATAATAAGAAGTGTAAAGTTTTGTAAACCGTCATATTGGTTATAAGAGCTTTCATTACAACAATCCATAATCCACCACCTTAATATAAACCACGAAGAATAATATACATGGTTCTTTCAATTCCATTCTCGCAAACGCACTTTATCTCAAGCGGACTTTGTAAGTAAGAAGAAACATTAGTGACAGTAAAAGAATTATCATCTATTACATTAAATACATAGTTGTTTTCTGGAACACCAGAAGCACTAAATGTAAACTTCAAGTCAGTCTTGTGTTTGCCGTTATAAAGATATACTTTGACCTCTTTACTTGCGCCAGCAATTAGACTCTTAATGTCTGGAGCGAACACAACGATTTGTTTGTTATTATTAATTTCAGAAGCGTTTTTGTTTTCAGTATCAGAACTTGCAAGGTTGCCATTGTCAGAGTTCTCAGGTGCCTCAATATCAACGGTACACATAAACTCTATCAGTGGGTTACTATCTTCGTTATATGTTTCTTGACGAAGGAAGTCGTTTACTGCCTTAACCTTGTAGACCATTGAGCCAATATACAGCCTATCGTTTATCTTTAGGCGTTTAGAATTTTGATTGTTCTGCATTGTAAGGTTAATAGTTCCCTGTGGCAACGCATTAAGGTCATTATAGTATGCGTTTGAATATTTCAAAGCATATCCAGCAATGCATGGTTCCTCAACAACAACGCCAGATTTGTCAACCCACTTTACTACATTGTTACATCGCCTAATAATGCAAGATTTCGTAATATCCTTGTAGTTGTTTGTGTTTGTAACAATCCAAATATTATTACCAAACCTATATCTCCACCCCATAGCCATTGGGTCATTTAGGTCTTTACTTATAATTCGTCTAAAGTCATCACCAAGATTAAGCCCAGTTTTTGGGTCTATTGCGCTGATTATACGGCAAACATAGTCCTCAAACTGAAGAGTTCCAAAAACTTTTTCAACACCTATTTTATAAACATTCGGAGCCATCTCGAACTCTTCTTCTATTTTTGCAGACAGGTCGTATTCGTATTGTTTTCGTGCTTGTCTAAAGTCCTTCGGGACTAAACGCATAGTGGTATTAATAGAATCCAAATATTTATTTGACATTATCAAATACCACCTCCCAGTTAGACAAGATTCTGTCAATAATATCAATACTGTCAAGAACCGTAGACTTAACTTTTCGGTGCGTTATTTCTTCATCTTTTAACAAAGCGTTAATCTTTCTGTGGATTCTTCCCATTCCTTCATAATAAGTGTCTCCACCTATTTCGTAAGAAAGCGTGGTGGCTCTGCTTATAAAAATTTCCATAGGTTCTGTTTCAAATGAAACTAAAAGAAAATACAACCTGTTTACAAGTTCAATATAATATCTTTTATTTTTCATTTATACACCTTCTTAATGGCCGCATCCCAAGCATATTTGCTCATATGCTTGGTAACCGTTTCTCTATTCACAACAAACCAGTTTACTTTTGCGTTTGTTGTCGTTGCATTAGAAGGTAGCTTGAAGTCTCCGTCTCCAAGAAGTCTATCTATATCAAGCCTGTTATTGTTTACATATTCAGACCAACATACCATGACCCATTCAGACAGTATATACTTTTCTTTTTCAAGAAGTTGAATATCAAACTGCCCAACATAATACCAACCAATTACAACTGGTACATCATAGTCTGGTGGCTGTTGAAATTTTACTGTTCCTGTGGTCTGGTCATAATCACCAGCCACATATTCGTCCCCAGCCTCGTAACAATAAACAACATTATCAATTTTGTCTGCATCTGGGAGAACACTAAATTTGAAGGTGTCAGTATTGCCGTCGCCAGTAAAGGTGTCAGAATGATAGATGGGCTCATCTCTCTTGGAAAGACGGTCAGCAACTGCCAAAGGGTTTGTGAAAAGCGATATTGCATTTACAAAGAAATTGTACATAACCTTGCAAAACATGACTGGATTTTGTGCTAAAGTAGCCTTTAACTGGGGGTCTTTTAGTTCGGCAATTGCCATATTGTAAATTTCCAAGAAGGAAGTACGCATTTATCATTCCTCCTTATTCATCGTTATTGATTTCCTTGATGTAGTCCTTTAAAAGACCATCTGTGGCCTTGTTAAGAACACGAAGCTTATCAATATTCTTATACTGAGTCTCGCCACGAGAAATTTTTACCATAAAGTTTCTGGCAAGCTGTACTTTATCGCACTGGGCAAGATTATCAACCAGCGTCTTAAATTCATCAAGTGGCATATCTGCCAATCTATTATAAACAGCAAGCGTATCACATCTACGGGGAGGGATAGCGAACTCGTTCTTAAATTCATCACAATCCTCACCAAGAGTAAGAATACCACGAGAAAACCAGTCTGCGTACTTTGTAACAATGTTTTGAGCATCAGCAAATCTAAACAGCTTTTTCTCGCCAAAACGGCTAAAGTAATATTCATTACCGTTAATATTAATATTGGTAGGAAGACCCTCCGCACAATCAATTAAGTGAATAATAGAGCAGGGTCTGTCCATCTTAGAAGTTAATTCGATAGTCTTGGGTACGCCCTGTGTTGCTTTCAAGCTATTAATTTGTTCCTGAAGAAGTCGAATGGTTTCCATAAGGTCTTCATTTTGTTTCTTCAGAACATCATTATCATTAGAAACTGCCTTTTTAACCCCAGCAGTAGTAGTAGCTGCGTCTTCAGCCTTTGTCATTTTTGTAGCCATAAATAAACTCCTTTAAAATCCATTAAATAATTGAAGTGGGGAGGGGATTTCTCCCCTCCCACAAAAAACCAAAAGTTCTAATTACAGGGTAACGCCAGTGATAGCGCCGAACTTGCTTACGGTCATAAAGCCCAGACCAACGCGCATGGTAACATTCAGACCCATCTCCTTGTCGGGAGCCTCGGTAGGAATGATGTCGGTGGTAACGGTCTGACCCTCGAAGACAATCTTGGCGGGCTTGTAGCCACCATCAGCCATCAGATAAATGGTGTCGCTGGGGATACCGAGCAGGGCGGTGGTGTTTACAGTGTTGGGCAGCATGATGGGGGGAATACGAACCAGCTCGGTGCCCATGTAGTCGGTCAGATGACCAATCTTACTCCACTCGTTGCCAATGCCCATCTGCATATTGACCTGATTGCCAGTAGGAATAATGGCAGACAGAGCAGCCAGAACACCATAGGCACGAACATTAGCGCCACCGTTAGCAGCACGAAGGGTATCGGCCAGCTTCGCAAACTTGGTGGTGGTGAAACCATTGGTGAAGTAAGGAGAAGAAGCGGTAATGCCATTAGCAATAGCGGTGTTAAAGGCATTAACAATCATCATGTTGATGTAGGAAGAGTAGGAAACACCAATACGATATACCCACTCACCGAAATCAAAGATACCAGCAGCAATCTGATACCAGTCAACAGCAATCTTGATGTTCAGGGGCTCAGGGTTGACGGTGACTTCCTTGTTATACAGACGCTGAACAGTACCTTCCTTGATACCCTCTGCCTGACGAGAAACATAGAAGGTATCATTGCTATGTACTAAGAAACGAGCAGTGTCGCCCCAAGCAATGTTGCTGATGTCGGCAAAACCGTTAAACTCGTTAGAAACGATAGCGGGGATAATGGGGGTCATAATCTGGGCAACAACAGCAGCAAAATTCTCACGGAAAGAAGTGTTCTTGTTTACCTGGGGATTACGAACCATGCCAATCTGGAAATTCTCGGTAGAGAAACCAGCACGCTCCATAGAGAACTTAACAAGCTTCTCAACGAACTTCTCATTGGTAGCCTTATAGTCATCAATACCATTATCGGACACCATAGCGAAAACATCCTTCTTGCCATCGGAATTGGCGGTGTCTGCGATATACTTCTTAACAACATTTACGCCAGACTCGAAAAGAATCTGCTGCTTTTCGTCCATAGAGGCGTAACGGGGACTCTCTTTATCAATAGTGAAAAACTTACGAGCAATATTCATAAAAATGTTACCTCACTTTCTAAAATATGTCAACAATCACGCTACATGGAAGGTGATTACATAGGCGGTAACATCGGCGTCAACGCCCTCGGTAACGGTAACCTTACCGTCAATGGTGAAATAATTGCCATCGCCCTTAGCAGAAGCAGGAGTAAGGGTCATCTTATTTGCAGTAGCAGTAGCAAACTTGTTGTCAGAAACAGCACCCTCGAAAGCGCCGTCAGCAACCATCATAACATCCTCGTCACGCAGAATACGGGCACGAACAGGAACGCCAGCTTCTGCAACAAGGTCAACAGTACGAACGCCAATACGATAAGTGTTAGCACCATCGGTAATGGTGTTCACAATAGGCAGGTCGATTACGCACAGACCCTTGCCGGTATTATCGGTGGGAGCAGTAGCCAGACGAACATTAAAATCAGTAACGGTAGTAGTAGAGCCAGCAGCCTTGGTGTAGGCAGCGGTGTAAATGGGGTCAGCAGCGTAGCCGCCCAGAACTACGAAAGATGCGTCCTTAACAGCAACATTCTTTTCTTCTTCCTGTACCAGAACAGTACGCAGGTCGGCATCATTAAACTGAGAACTCATCTTGAGGGGCTGGAAAAGATAATTAGCCATTATAAAATTCCTCCTAAAAAATTACTTAAATCTTGTCGAGGTCGTCAACAACCTCATTTTTCTTTGTAGAAGTAGTTCTTGCAGAATAAGCAACTTTGGCAGGAACTTTCTTCTTTGCAGTATATTTACGATAAGATAGCTCACGAACAAAAGCCTCTACATCGGCAAATTCGCCAGCATCACGGCGACGACGAAGGTCTTCCTTGGTCTTCTCATCAAGGTCTTCATCCTCATCAGAAAGGATAGCGTCAGTATCCTCTTTCATCTTCAGAATACGAGACTCTTCCTTTTCAGCGAAAAGAACATTGTACTTGGCTTCAAGTTCAGCGTACTGACATTTCAGAGCTTCATATTCCTCTTTGGAAACATACTCTTCCTTGTCGTCCTTTTCCTCTTTGTCTTCTTTTTCTTCTTCGGAGCCTTCCTCTTCGTCCTCATCATCTTTCTCTTCAAACTGCTCGTGGTCTTCAACGGTACCGGCTTCAACCTCTTCGCCATCAGCGGAAGTTTCCTCTGCCTCTACCTCTTTAGCACAACCACAGTCTTCACAATCGGAAAGTTTAATAGAACGTTCGGTAAGCTCATCCCAATCGAACTCTTCGCAACCTTCGCAATCCTTCATCTCGGCCTTTTCTTTCTCAATTTCAAAGACGGACATTTCACATTTCTCACAGTCTACCTCTTCAGCAGCCTTGACAAACATATACTTGCCGTCCATAGAACCGATATAGATAAGATTAGCGGAGTCACGAGCAAATTCAATAAATTTGTTCATAGATTCACCACTTTCTGTTTCAATAAGACCGAGTTTTTTTCTAATGCGTTTAGCTTTATTTGCAACAGCCTCATCGTATTTTTCACCATACTGTTGAGCAGCAAGCAAACCGCCAGCATTATAAACAAGAGTCCCATTTTTATATTGCATAACCGGATATTTCAAGTGTGAAGACGGAGAGTCTTCCCAACCGTCCTCTACAAGAAGATATACGGATTTAACAATAGTCTTATAATTCTTTGCCTTCAGAACGGTATTCCGAAGTTCAGTCTTACTTACATCGCCCCAACTATCTTCTGATACAGCGTCTTTGCTTTTATCAACCTTAATCGGGTCTGCAGTACCCCATTCAGACTTGGCAAGAAATTCTTGTTTGTCTTCTGGGATTTCAATGTTATACTTTTTTAAAACATTCATTTTATTGTAAGCAAACGACATTTTTTGTTTAAATCTAACAAATTCTTCTGTTTTTGTATATCCAGAAAGTTCAAGTCTTGCGCCTTCAATTCCCTCTTGATACTCTTCCATCGTGTTCGGGTCTTTTCCAAGAATTGTAACGCCAAGGAACACAAACGACTTAACTTTTTCAATGCCCTCATCCATATAAGAGTCAAGGAACTCGACTTCAACCGAAACCTTCTTATTGCCCTTTTTCTTTAATAACTGTCCAAGCTGATGGTTGTATTCATACCAAAGTAAAGCGTCCTTAATATGAATCCATTTTTTACCATCACGTTCTTCGATAGTAATTGTTGCGCTCTCTGGAATAAGTCCAACAGGATGCTCCGCACCATCATACTGATAGTCGTAGAAAACTTTTCCCTCTTCATCAAAGTTTACACTACAATTATGTTCTTCTGTATCACAAATAGTTGTATTATAAAAAGCAAGAACTGGTTTGTTGTAAAAAGTCGGAATCGCAGATTCAAAACTTTCTTCAAGAAATTCCGAACCATTTCTGTTTATACCATTAGAAATAGCCCAGATGTCCATAGACAGAAATTGCTTGTCAGATAATTCTTTAACATCATAATCGTTTACTTCTAAAGCAAAAATCTTTTTCATCATCTGCCCTCCATAAACGATTATTCATCAACATTAATGAATTTGTTGATTCTTGCATCCATACTGACAAGTCTGTGTGGCTCATAACCATTCATTTCAATATAGTCATTAATATTAATCACAATGGCTGTGTAAGGAATAAGGTCACGAAGGAATCCATCCATAACAACTTTTGTTGCATAATCGCCAACGTTTGTACACATTGTGATTACTTCCTTAACGGCATCTTCAAGGTCTGCCATATATTCTAACAAGTCTTCAAACATAACCTTGATGTTTTGATAATCTTTTGCTTCAGCAGGGACATTTGGTCTTGGCAAATATTCATTTCTTTCTGCGGCATAATCACCAATAGCATCAGCCATGATAGGAAATTCATGCGCCAAATGATAGTGAACAAGGTGAGACAAATTAGGCATAACAAACTTAACATCAAGTTGTCCAACCATATTGTCGCACTTGGCATTACCAATGAATAAAAGCCCATAAATCCCAGTCAAAGCCTTTTTTACCTCGTCAGATATAAACTTTCTGCCCATTTAGCCCTCACCACCTTTTTTGTACTTTAACATATATTCTTCTTTTGTAATTTTAAAACATTTTCTACACAGAGAACATACGCCAATTATTTTTTGAGGGTGAATACCGAACCATCTTGTAGTATCCCACAAAACAGCGCTTTCCCCATCTGGCAGCTTATGTTTGCATTTTTCTGTCATAAGCATCACCTTTCAACATTTGTACCGCTTTCATAAGAGGCGGCGGTAGAATCGTTTTCTATCTTGTCTTCTGTAATTTGTTTGCGCCCAGCCTTTTCTTCCTGTCTGGCAACGGCGGTGTTATTATCACCAGCACCAGTATTAGATGTAAAGGATGTCTGAATAATCTTAAACTTATCATAGATTTCAGAAGACTCAACCCAATCTGCATTATTTACAGCGTCCATTAGGGTCAAACCATTAAGTGCTAAATATTCTGGGAACAGTTCTGTCTGTCCCATACTTAAACTCTTTTCAATTGCACTAATTCTTTCCTTTTCACTAAATGAATCTCCAAAAATCTTAAAGTTCCAATGATATTTTAAATCATCTTCATCGTACATATCACGAAGAATAATGTCAACAGCCCACGCAAATTGCTCATAAAGTCTATCAATAAATCTTGTTTCAATAATTTTACCGGCGTTTACCTGAGCAACAGAAGGTTTTTCAGTAGTAGTAATAAGTGTAGATGCACCGGAGGTATTAATTACCTGTTGCAAGGCTGTATTGTAAATTCCATTAGCATTAGGAATCTCTTGGAAGTGATGAAGCTGATTGTTTTTACTTGGAACCATGACATATGACGTCCCAGGAGGCATAAGGTTATTAGCTTTTGCTTCAAACAAATTAACGGATTCTGGAGATAACGCATAGTCGTCAAGATACGCACCAGATTTATTCTTGTCGTTTAACGGGATTTCACCAGTCAACATAGAATAAAGCGGAACAGACAGCAGTTGCTGTTGCAGCAACGAATACGAAGCAAGGTCTTGCGCCTGTAACAAAAGCGACACGAAAGGAGAAACCTGTAAATCATCCGCTTCTGTAAAACAGAACACAAAACAAGTATTAGCTGGCAATTCTTTCCAATAATACCATTGCATTGTTCTGTTATTATATTCAACAACAACATCTTCTGGGGTTTTATCTTGATTAATAATCTTTCTTCCAGATGGTGTTTGTTCCGTTGCGTTCATTAATTCTTGATAGTATTTACCAAAAATTGGCGGGAATTGTCCAAGGTCAGTACCAGCTTGCCAAAAATAAGCGAAATTAAATGCCACTATTTCATAACTGTCAGTAGAATGTTTTACTATCTTGTACCAGTCACTTGGCAACTGCTCAAAATAAACATAATCGACACTTGGCTCTTCCGTCTTGCTGCCCTTATTATAGTTTTGTCTAACATAATAAGCCTTTTTGCCCTCTGGAATTACCTGTGCTGTAATACGTCTAAATTGTTTTTCGGGATTAAGTTTCTTATGCCATTTGTCGATAAATTCCCACTCACGCTTAAACCTTTCGGTAGACATATCTTCTTTTGAAACATAGGATGGCTTTATATAGCTTCTATATTTCAAAATTCCTTCATAAAGGTACTGAAGCCTATACAGTGGATATGTCATATTTAAGGCGCTATGTGTCGCCTCTCTTAAAGTCTGTTCATTATGGTCAATGTCTAAAAGAGCATTTTCTATCTGCTCTCTTTCCATAAACTTGGCAGTTGACTTTAGCTGCTTAATTCTTTGATTTAACAAATACGGGTCATCAACAAAAAACGAGCCACTATTCATTAAGAAGCCGCCAATAGTCCCAGCAGACAACATTGAGGAATACGGGCCAGAAGAAAAGAAGCTTTTCCAACGTTTATTTTGTTCGTCAATATGAAGGAAACCTTCAGTATTAACAGGAGGGGTCTGTTCCTGCTTTTTCATTTCTTTCGCCAGAATCAACACCTCCAAACCTCTTTGACTCTAAAATGTCCATATATTCAGAAAACTTTCTTAATGTAGCTTGACACTCTTCAGTTTTTTCAAAATCATCCAATTCTTGTTTAATCAACTTTTCTTTTAGCCAAGTTACAACCATATCTGACTTTTCTTCCTTATAGTTGTCTTCGGTTATAACATTTACATTTCCACTTTTAAAGTATTTTTTTACCTTTTTGTCAAATTTAGTTTCAACATAAATGTTTTTATTACAAATTATAAAGTCGCCCAGACTCTCTAAGAAGTCAAACATTTCTGAAAAACTATTATTTTTAGCATTGATTTTCAGAATCATATTTACCTCTTTCCAAAGCCCAAACCAGTCAGCTTTTGTAAGTTATTATTAAATGGGGTTACACTGGAAGCCCTATGCTGTACTGCTCCACTTCCAGCATACGCACTAATATTTGTGCCTTTATTTTTATAGCTTAAATCGTCTTCAAGCATTGCTATGAAATAAATACCGTACAGCATACTAATAATTCTATCTTTTCGTCCAGCGCCCTCATTGAATTGCCATCTTCCATTTTTATTTCTAATCATCTGTGTCTTAATTGCTTCATCCACAAGCTTATTAGTATTCAAAAATGGCGCAATCATATAATTAGCTAAAGCCCTATCAGAAGAATCATTACTTGTTTTTAGTTCCATGTATCGGTATTTTTTGTTCATGTATTCAAGAACACTGTCCTCATCCATAAGAAGAAGAAGATGTCCTCTTTCAAGTTCTATCTGTGTTCTTACTACCATGTTGTACTGCATAGCAGAAGCACTACCACCAGCGACCTGTATGCAATAAAGAACTGGCATAGCATTTGGGTCAGCAACGCGCATATCAAACTTTTCGGTCTGGTTGGTAGTTCTCCAACCTGGATACCACACATTACGCATAATGTCATGTGTCTTTTGACCGCAAAGGTTTGCTGCGTTAATACCAAGTGCGCCACCAGCATCTATTACAGCATAGTCACATTGTAAGTCATAATACAGTCTTTTCAGTCTAACAATCTGGTCATCAAGATTCATACCATTAATGGCCTCGATATAGGAAACCTCTTTCATATAATAATCATCAATTTCCATAAGACGGAATACTGTAAATACTGTATTATCGTTTATGCTACCAGCAGAAACAGCAATATCCATGCTTACAACACGGATTTCATTAAGCTCTTTTTTTTGATAGAACCTTGATTTCGTTAAATCTCCACCATATTTTATAAATTCATCATCAGTTATCGGGATTAATGGAGCTACTATTCGTCTTGCCCTTTTTAGGTGTTCATATTTGAACATTGAATGTTCAGATTCGCCGTAAGGGATTACCTCCATTTCCATACGGAAGGTTCTTGGGTCAGTTCCCTCTTCTTTTAACTGTTTATCAATAAAGTCTGCCGTGATGATGTTTGATTCTACGCCAAACTGATACGGTAAAGACACTATTGAATAGTTTGTATCCCCAGATGCAATAAAATTAGCATATTTTTCAAAATCTTTATAAGACCACTCGTCCTTATATCCGATGGAGGTCAAAGAAATCATTATATTTGGTTCTTCATCAATATAATGTTTGTATTTTGGGTTTTTAGCGAATGGAGGGTTCCGTCTACCAGTCAAAAATGGTGTTAGGTTTGTGTTTACATCTTCCTTATCCATCAGACGACTTTCGTCCAAAATAAGAATTTGCGAACGCTTGCCTTTACCGCCAGGGCCGCATACGACAGTTTCTATCGTGGAATTATTTTCAAACTGAATGTCTGCGCCGTCCTTAACAATATGAATACCGTCAAGACCACCTTTAAGTTCAGTTTCCAACATTGGGCAGTTCATTGCCAAGTCTCTAATCTTTTCAGCAAGAATCTTGCCCTGTCTTACATTGGCAGATGAGACTACAATTTTAATTCCAGGATATAAAATTGCTTTAGCTACACAGTAGACTGAACAAAGCCACGACTTCAATTATGTTATCGTACAGCTTTTTATCTGTACTTCTTACGATTAAGCTCCCTCGTAAGTTCAGGGTAGATTTCTGCACTAAAATATGGTGTGCGACGAACACTCTTGGTGGTATTATATTCTGTTACACAGTTTCAACCACTACCCGTTACGGTGGCAATTATCTTTTAGAATAATTACTTACCTCGGTATTCCCTTTTTAAGCTGGGGTTCACCGATTTTGCTCGTTTACGAACTAACCTATCCATACTTCGGTTAGTTTAGGCAAAAAATGCTATCAAATTTTTTAAATTTTCTATCTAAAAAAATATTACTATCTTCATACATATATTTGAATAATTTATAACAATTTTCGACTCCAAACCAAAAGCATCCAACAGCTTTATTATTTTCTTTCCTTTCTGCTGAACATTTTATAATGTCTAATTCTTTTGATAAAAATTCTATTAATTGTGATATAAACTTTTCATTGCTTATAAAAGATACAGAAATCTTTTTTAATTCCTTGTTCAAATATATGCAACCGTCGCCATCAAAAAAACCTCTTATAAAATGTCTGTAAAGTTCTTTAGGGACAATATTATAATCTGGCATTTCAATTATTAACGACTTATTATTAACGCAACCGCATTTTATTAAGTCTTCAACGATTTTTTTATTACATATGCTAATTCTTGAAGCTTCATATGATTTTATTCTTTTGTTTTTTATTTCTGCCTCAGATTGTAAGCTTTCTTTAAATTTCTTAATGTGTTGAAAGTCTTCTGATTTTAATGTTAATTCCAAACATGGCGTTTGTTCATTAACATAACCATCAGCCATTAAAAAGCCAAGCCAATATGCTTTAAATTCATTATCTATTTTTTCAAAATAATTATCATTTACTGCATACTTTCCGTATTTGCTTTTATACAAATTATCAATTTTTGGTTCTTTAACGATACACAATTTTGAAATGCAGCTTCCGCACTCGTCTTTTTCTTTAATGTAATCGTCGAACGACTTTTTATTTTTTGTTATTTTTAGGTTACTCGCATAGTCTCTTATTTGCTTATAGCTTAAATTCAATTTTTTAGCAATACGAGATGTTTTTTCATCACTATAATGCTCAATTATATATTTCTTTTGTTCTATTGTTAAACCATTTTTACGGTTTCTGAAGTAAACTTCACTCATAATAAAACAAATCTCCTTAATAGCATTTTAATTTACCAAGTCCACGGCTTGCGAAGAACACAAATGTGCCAATTTTCTTTTCGCCAGTAAAATCCATTAAATAAACAAGTATCTTTTGAAAAAAATACAGGTTTATTCCCAAATATTCTGTTATAAATCTATGAATGTTTTGTCTGTAATAAGAAATCCAATCATTAAAGTTGTCCCAAAACTGTTCTGAATACTTATTATTATTTTGGTTAGCCATCGTCTTCATCATATGAAGATGTTGAAAGAATATCAGAGCTATATTGCTTATAAATCTTCTCAAAAGCCTTTGAATATTGGTTTTCTCTTCCAAGAGTTCTCGCCAAAGCGCCAGCCATAGCTACTTTTATCTTGTTTATTCCGTCTACATCTTCAAACCTTGGGTCACGATTAATAATCGGCTTTGTTCTTTCAACTTCTTTAATGAAGTCTCCTAAAGAAGCAAAACCCGTGCCAGTAGAGTTCTTTGCTTGCTGTTTTGGGGTAAGTTCAAGCTGCTTCATCGTGTCCATAAATGTTTTCCACTGTTTGGACACATCTTCGCCCTGCTCCCTCTTCTTTACGATTGAAAATTCATCACAGACAAGTTGTATAATCAGTTTTTGCTTATTAAGTTCAGAAATATCGTAGTGTTCGTCCCACTCAAGATACTTCTTGCCAAGCCAGCGGAGGTCATCATCATTATAATTGCCAAATTTATCTCTAAATTCTTTAAGTTGTTTTCTGGTAATTATAGTTGTTTCATCTTCTGGCTCTGTTGCATATGCTATTTCTTCGTCTTCAGAATAAACACGACCATCTTCTTCCATTTTTGGCACCTCTTTAAACGGAATACCACAAAAATTGGAATTTTCAAAGCACAAATCAGTCTTTATGCTTTGTATCATAATGGATTTTAGGTTTGTTTTCTTAATAAATAGACCAAGAAATGTCTTATTTTTCAGCATAGCACTAACATCTTCTGAATTTTTAGACTTTTCTGCCCACTCAATAAGCGATGGGAACACCAAAAGGTCAAGTTTGCAACAAGTTACAATAAGTGCCTCTTTTATGTTACCAGTCACATTGTAGTGGTCATAAAAAATGTCATTACAGCAGTCTTTACAGAAAGCCGTGTATCCATCTTTGTAATATTTGCTTTTTGTGGAGAAAAAGTTGTTTTTTCTCATTGTTTTGCCACAACAAAGACAGGTTTTCTTTTTATTATCCGATTCAGAAGACTCAATTTCTTCATCTTGAACAATAATTTCCTTGTTGTCTTCCATATCTCCATTAACTCCAAATAAAAATTCCCCGCCAGAATTAACTGACGGGGGATAAACTAATCCATATTAAACGAAAGAATAGATGATTTGGGAAATTCCGTGTTCAGAATCTACAATAAATGCCTGATTCTTACGAACGCTTCCGTATCCTTTCTCATAAGCCCATCTGGACTTCTTAGAAATTGTCGGAAGTCTACGAACATCTGTACCGCCAACATCCTTACACTCTTCGTGATGAAGGTGGGCAAGGAAATATACAGTGCGGTCAGTATCCATCATCATATATCTTGCGTCTTCCTGTACAATATTATTGACCTTATCAGCCTTAATATCGTGTGCAAAGCCCAAAAGCGTTCTTCCGAACACCTTATACTTTCTTTCAATGGCGTCTGCGTCCACTTCAACACGGTCATCGTCACGATAAACAGCACGAAGCGTATTAGCAATGCCAAAACTTACAACTCTATCGTGATTTGAAGGAATATGTATTACTTCAACCTTGCTAATCTTTTTAAGTTGTTCAATAATATCAATCAAAATGTCTGTAACTTCAACAACAGCATCTTCAATTTCACAATCGTTGTCCTGCTGTGTCCCAGCGGTAGTAGTTCCAGATTTTGTATCAAAATTCAACAGGTCATTACCGATTGTAAGAATAATTTTCTCAAACTTTCTATTCCCAACTTGCTCAAGAACATCATTTATTACACTAAAAAGGCATTTTCTCGCTACATTTGTGTCATATTGGTCACCAGTAGCGGATTTACTTGCCCACATAGCATAATGTAGGTCTACAATCGGAAGCACCAAAGCATAGCCATTATCAACATGGTCGTTGTTCTTATACTGACTAATCTTCTTTGTTTTGCCAATATTATCGAAAATTTTCTTAAATAATACGTCGTCCCACACAATTTCGTTTTTAGGGGCAACACTAATCTTTGAACTATAAAGATTGATTACATGGCCGCCCTTAACCTTACTGTCCCATTGGGAATTTTTGGCACTAATAAGCTTAAAGTGTCGTGGGTCAAACCCGTGTTTTTCAAGAAGAAGCTCCGGTGTAATATTTACACCCTGTTCAACTTCAATGTCGCACTGACTTGTTCTTGTATCATCCGAATTAATTGTAAGAATCTTTTTGTTGGGATTAATATATCCGTCAAAACCATCGGAAAATTGCTTGTCGTCAGCAATGTCTGGGATGCTAATGGGATTAAAACTATCGTCAAGATTGTTTTGCTTTCTATATCTGCGGCACACGCCACGGATAGACTCGCCAGTCATGTCTACGCCATATTCCTTGTTTACAATCTTCGCAACATCATTGTAAAAGCTTTGTTCACCAGACTTTTTCATCTCAGTACAAAGCTGAATAATTCTGCTTCTTAAATCCATAATCCTTTAATTCCTTTCGGTTTATTTGTCAACCGACAACATCATCAGTTTCGATACCGACATTGATTACAATGTCGCTACCGTCATAATCACTAACAAGTTCGGCAATAGGATAGCTCTTACCATTAATCTCAATATACACTTCCTTGCCGTCTACACCAAGTACACCAGCAATCTTTCTACCCTGCTTGTCAAATACACCATACTTAATCTTCATATCCACGTAACTCCTTTTCCCTTTCGGCCAGTTTAAACTTCCGTTTAAATCCTGGAAGCAACTTTATAAAGGGTGTGCTATAATTCTTCTTTTCAAAATAGATTTGTGTTCTTGGGTCTTTAACCGTTTTCGACTCTGTTATCTTACTGCCGAAATAGTAAGCCCCAAGATTACAGTCTTTTCCATCTATTACACTTTGCTCAATTGTGTTAAATAATGTTTCTACTACTTCTTTAACATCTGAAACCATGTACCCAGTTTCATTAGCCACAATCTTAATCAAGTCTTTCTTTTTAAGAATACCATCAGACCTTCTTGCCATTGTTCCTTACCCAATTATTGTAATTTCTAAAGTCAGGTTCTGCCATGTAGTAATATCTGTTGTGGCTTGTAGAAAACACTCTGTATTTAGTCGTAAATCCAGACTCCTTAATTTCGTTCCATTCCTTTTTACTCAACTTAACCAATTTAATCCTTCAAATCCTTTACTATAAATTTTTGTTGTTTTGCATATAAAATGACAATATGCTATTACAATTTTTGTTTACAATGACAACACACCATACATTATGGTATTTCATAATTAGTTCGCAAAAATTTCTTCATACAATTTATCAATATTGTTATCGTCTAAAACATATTCGCCAACATTTCTAATTGGAACAGAAATCTTGTACTTATTCATCTTTGTCTTTACATCTTTGTTCCAGAAGTTATGTTTGGCAGAACCATTATCTATTCTTGTCATATAGCCATAATCAATAAGTTCACGGAAATGTCTTCTGCCAACATTGGCAGGGTCGATATGAACCCAATCGGCAAAAGACACTTGGGAAATTCTAAATTCACCTTTGGAATTAGCAAAGGTTTTAGCATAACAAAGAATGGCCAAAGCAACCTTTCTTGTCTTTTTGTTATCAAACCGTCTTTTGATTTCAGTAACATCTTCTTCTGAAACCCTAACAGTAATGTTTTCAGTCAGTCGTCTTTCGTCACCAAAGGCATTATCTATACAGGCGTTTAAATACAGGGGCAAGTAAACCCCGTATTTATTAGCCCATTCAAAAATATTCGTTCTTACTTGAAGCTTATCTTCAATCCCTTGTTCCTTGTACCACTTCGCAAGCAGGAAGCAAATTCTATAAAGACAATTTGGGTTTATGTTCTCACCATTAAGATATTGCCGAACAAGTATAGTTTCGTTAATCAAGCAATAACCTCCATCATTGTATATTTCTTTCCAAGATATTCATATTCGCCGTTATCGTCTCTTTCTGGAAGACTAAAACGCTGCTGTTTAATATTCAACAGGATTCCTTCGGAAGCCACCTTCCACATAAACTTTTTATTTTTGTTGGGATACTTTTCATAACAAAGTGCTACTGCGATATTAGCAAGGATACGCTTATCTGGACAAACCTGTTGACACTCTTCTTTGTATAGGTCATAATAGTATTTCCAGTTTACTTCAAAATTCTTTACAGTATCTTTGTCAATATCATCATACCATGTTTCAAAAAAGTACTTATACTTTTCAAAGTTCTTACATTTTGAAGCGAACGAAGAAAGTTCAGACATCTGTTTATCAAATCTAATAAAGATTTCTTCAATCTTATTGAATGTCTCTTCGTCATACTTTGCGAATGGCGACATCATAATCTTATAGTCAAAATCTTTATATGTTTTCTTAAATCGGATTTCTGCTTTCTGCCAAGACTCTATATCTTTTGCCAGTCTATTCATGTTACTTTTAGCAACAGAGAACTTTTTCATTTTAGCATAATAGTCACTACGATATTTCATAAAGTATGGAACAGGTTTTGCATATTTTGCAATATACCGAGGGATATTATACATTACTCCGGTTTTTGCATAATCGATATTTTTACCGTTAATTACAGAAAGCATATCAATATATTCTTCGTACTTCTTCTTTTGTTCTGGATTGTTTGTAACCTTGTTATGATAAGTGGTGGCACAGTTTGAAGTTTCACCTATCAAAGAATTTAGCGTTTTAAGGACAATGCTGATAATGTTTTCACGATTGACTTCTTGCGACAACGCAGTTATCTTATCTTCAATGTCTATAACAACTGGGCAATGTCTATCTACGCCTTCAATCATAGTGTCGTTTTCTACAACAAGAACTAAATCTCCGTCGAAATCTGCACCATTGAGTCTTTGTGGGGTTATACTACGAATGTTAATCATACAGACATTGGATAAGTGGGAACACCACCTGTCAATCTTTTTATTTACAACTGCGTCAAGAACAGTATGTTCGCTTCTACAAATGTGCGGATTTCTTTCAATCAAGTATTCGCCTAAATAATCGCCATCAGCGTCGTTTGTGTAAAACTCGTGTTCACCAAGACAGCCAACAACATCAAGCCCGCCAATATGTTCGGCTAAAGCGATAAGGTCTGGGGCTAATATTTTGAAGCAAGCCTTTAACCAAAGCTTACCGCACTTCATTTCGTCAATATACTTTTTCAAAAGGTTTACGATATATTCACGAACGCACTTTTCTTTTATCATTTCTGGGTTCTTCAAAATAGAAGCTACATAGTCGTTCATTGGCTTGTGTTCACTATATGTCAACCCTAAAAAACAATAAGTATACAATGGGTCGCCATTAACTATTCTTGTTACCCAGTCAATGCTGTCCTGCGCCAATGTAGCAAAATCATCATAGTCAAGGTCAAGGTCTTGAAGTATCTGATAGTTACCACGGGTATATACAGGCTCTTCTTCTTTACTAAAGTTCCATTTGGCAATTCCGATACAGTGATTATACTTGTGGAACTGTTCCCAATAGAACTCCCAGTCACGATAGTCCCCATATTTTTTGAAATATTTCATGCCCTTATACATGGACTCCGTGAAGATTATCATTTCATCTTCTACGCTATGTTCAACGCCCCACACATCCTTAATGAACTTTACATCCCTAATCTTAAAGAATGTTGTGTAGTCAAATTCATGCGTTACACCCTTACAGTATGGCAGTCTTAACTGTAAGCTTGTGGGGTCTGACTTTGCACCAAGAAGTTCCTTAACCTGTTTTGTAATATTCGGATGATGAATACCACATCCATCAAATGCATTAATTTCAATGTCACGAACGCCAGTTCTGATACCTTTTTGTTTCCATTGCTTGTTTTCGCCAGTGTTCTTGTCTACATATTCTATGACATCATCCACTACATACTTAATGTTTTGGTCTTTTATCGTAGTGTAGTAGTCTGGCACAACAATTATCTTTGGAAACCAACCCTCTAAGCAATGACAAGAACTGAACATTAGCCCACGATAGGCCATATACTTTGAAAGTACAGTTTCCTTTAATTTGACACCAAGACCAATGATTTCATCCAATGTATCATAAATGTCATCCCTAAGAAAAGACAGTATTCCTTGTCTGGTCATACTGGCAGACCTTTCAGACATTGTATAGTGTTTGCCGTTTATTACAATGCCATTACGCATCATGTCGGTAAAAGCTTCAAGCTTGGACTGTGCGCCAGCACAGTCCACAAAGAATACATAGCCTTCAACGCTATCGCTTTTGTTTATAATTCGTATCTGCCTAAACAGCATATTGTCCTGCTGTTTAATCTCGTAGAACTTTAAGTCGCCATTAACTTCCATTCCTAACCTAACAAGGTCAAGGAACTGGAACTTATGAACAGTATAAAGCTTTGGAGCAAACAAATAACAAAACCCCTTATTCCTTATTTTTTCTTGCCACTACTTCAAAAACTTCAACAGCATTACTTTCTACTGTATTGGTTCCTAAAAGAACACGGTCTACTTCATCTTCAATGCCGTTAAAACAATCAGTATCAGAACGGCTTCTTAAAGCAACTTCTACAATGTCGTCACCACGGTCTATACTACGTTTGTAGCGTGTCTTGTCGTCACATACTACATAGAACACAGACATTGGTATGTTAAGCTTACGAAGTTTACGAAGCCCAGCAGGATTAACTACAACAATAGCATCTTTCTTGTCTTCGATTTCTTTCTTGCTAATGCCATAAGACCAGTTACAGAATGTTGCGTGTTCAACAAGTTCATCATTTAGTTTCATTTCATTGAACACATCTTCACTAACATAATGATAATCTACACCATCAACTTCATTACCACGAATGGGCCTTGTTGTATGACTGACAATCTTTTCATATCTGAAGTTGTCACTGATGTATTTTTCTAATGTCGTCTTTCCGCTTGCACTTTTTCCAACAAGCACAATAAGCATTAAATAATCCCTCCGTTTTCTGTGTAGAACTTGATAATGTGATAAATCTCTTTCCAACTGTTTACAACATAAACATCATCTAAATTGTTAATTTTGTTCCAGTCACCATCGTGGTTGTTTCTAAAAAGTATCTTTACTTTAGCATTACTGCTTCTTAAATAATCAATATGGTCGTCAATAAATATGCCGTCAGACATATCTATCATGGACTTATCATACGCATATTCATTTCCCTTAAACTCTAATAAAGAATAATTCTTAATGAACGGCAACTTCTTCTTACACCAAAATTCCTTGAAGAACAAGTTGTCTTTGGTTCCATAAGTAACTAAAGAATATTCACAACGCTTTTTAAAATAATCCAGCGTTTCATAGCAGTCTTCAAAGAACTCTAAAATAGAAAATAACTTGCTGCTTGCGAACAACTCTTCACAATGCTCATCTGTTAAACACGGGAATAAATCTTTAAAATCATATTTCTTTAGTTCTTCATAACTTTTATTTGTCCCGTATTCTTGATTAAGCAAATAAATCATTGCGCTGTTTGAATCTACAAGTGTGTTGTCAAAATCAAGATATACCTTGATAGGTTTCTTCCTGCTAAATATCACAAATCATTCACCCCAATGTCAAATTTATAGTCTAATAACGAAGATATATCAAAATCATATCTAACTTTCTTTAATGTCTGTGGAATAAGAATAGGATTAAGACCCAGTATATCTTCCCTGTTAATGCTTTTCTTTTCAGTTTCATTTCGGAATCTGTAAAAATCAGATATTCTAACAAAATATGTTTCTTCGTATTTTCTAAAGTTAAGAATTAATCCAGCAACAGTACCATGATACCTTTCAGCTTCTACCAAGGACATTATCTGGCTGTCCTTAATATCCTTGCTTTTCTCTAATTTGTCATTTCTGCTAAAAGAAAAACTTGTTCCACCATTGCTTTTAAGTTCTAAAGCAAAGAATATTGGGTACTTGTATAGGATAAGGTCGTATTCGTTTTTCATGCTGAATCGTGTATTACCCCCGCCCCCACCAAATGAACTCGCAGGGTCTTTTACACGATGATAATACACGACATCACCATGTTCCTTGTTATATTTCTTTATGCTGTCATGTATCTCTTGTTCAAATATCTTACCTGTATTTATGTAATCACCACACGATAATACAATATTTTAGGCTATATGTTGTTTTAACCTATGGTTGCATTATAACATATATACTATAATAAGTCAATAGGGTTTTCCATAAATTACATGAAAATTAACAGAATGTTCATAATAATGTACAAAAATATGTAAAATATATTTGACATTATTGTATAGATTGCATATCCTTGTAGGGAATATTTTCCATATATGTAAACTTTTTGTTACCCTACTTGACAAATCCAAAGCATTATGGTATACTATAACCAGAACAAACAGAAAGGAAATGAATATATGACCACTAATAGCAAGAACAGTAGAATGAAATACCACGGGTATAATAATAGAAGACTATATCAAGCGGAGTTAAGCATCAAGAAAGAGCAACGAGAGCTTGGGCGAGCATTAGTAAATGGGCTAAGCTGCGTTGGAAGAACTTTTAGGTTTCTAATCATAAATGTCATTCTTTGCTTCGTCCATAAAAATCGTGAAGCCGAAATAGAACAACAAGCTATTGAACAAAAGGTTATCAATGAAACACAGCGTATTCAAAAACAAATCGCCTATAACAAAAGAAAGCAACAAAGACAAGACAAAAGAAATGAACTAATAGACCAGTGGTCTAAACATATGGGCAAGTTTGTTAATGGGAAATATATCACCGTTAGTTTAGATGACTATACCAAAATGACAGATAAGCAAAGAAAGGAGTGGAATGGGGAATGAAAAGATGCGTCTATTGCCCATTAGACTACCGTCCACAACCTTCACCTCTCGTGCATATGACTATTGTCCTTGCCCCCTCTTTCTCGTGCATATGACTAAAAGTTAGGACGAATTGCTTATGCCTATTTTTCCACAGTCTTTTTGCTTACTTATTAGTCCAATTTCTCCTCGTGCATTGGACTAAAAGTGCTTGAACCCTTATAAGAAATTTCCCCCAGTAAGAAATTGTAAATCCCCCCCGCCCGCCCGCCTTGCGGCGGGTCGGGTCGGGGTCGGTTCTGGGGGCGGGGAGGTGTGGCAGTTATAAAAACGGGTCGGCGGCTCCTGCTCTCTCTGCGGCTCTTTCGTCCTCGTCTGTCCAGTCAACGGCGGGCGCTGGTTCATA
>ULML01030008.1_pt1 | contig 48905 bp, 8 predicted proteins | sample 1951651 | NCBI WGS metagenome assembly ULML01 (sample SAMEA4835549, study PRJEB28245) | human gut metagenome | biome: gut microbiome; material: fecal sample | place: Denmark | collected 2008
ATCACTTGAAACATTAACAATTCCATTTGTTGGTGAAACCTTAGGTGAAAGTGAAAAAGCTACAGCTAAGGAAACAATGTTTGGTTGGATTTTTGGTTATAATAATGGTGATATAAAGGATAATGCATCTTATAGTATTGTAAACTCATTACAAAATGTTCATATTACAAACGATAAGAACATTAGCCCATATGCCTTCTATAATTTACCAAATGTTGATTATGTATCACTTGCTGATACAATTGAAACAATTGGTGAATATGCATTCGCAAATAACAATACACTTAGTGTTGTAAGATTTGCGGATGGATATAGGATGACAACTGTTTCAAATAATCTATTCCAAAATGCAACAGCTCTTCAAGGCTTCAATTTAGGTGGAAATGTATCAGATACAAAGGATATATCAGCCATCGTAAGAAGACTTCCTGATTGTGTAACTACAATTGGTGCTTACGCGTTTGACGGATGTAGCGATGTACACTTTATCGATTTTGCCGTATCTAATAATGTTACTACAATTGGAAAGTATGCATTTAGTAGAACTTCATCAATGGTATCATTCTCATTTGATGAGACTTGTCAAATTAAGACCTTAAGTGAAGGTACATTTAAGGATGCAATTAAGCTTCAAATGACAACTCTTCCTGATTCATTCACAAGAGTAGAAAAATATGCCTTTGAAAACTGTCAATTTATTACTGAATTTACACTTGGCAATAATATTGAGTATGTAGGTGAGGCCGTATTTAGAGGCGCTACAAGACTTACGACTTTAACTATTCCATTTGTTGGTTCTTCACAAGGTCTAGCTACAATTGATAAGTCATATGAAACAATGTTTGGTTGGATCTTTGGTATTATAGATGAAAATGAATTATTAATTGATAATAATAACTTTAGTATTGTAAATTCTTTGCGTAATGTAATTGTTAATAATGATACAAACATTAGTGAATATGCATTCCATAATGTAGATTTAATAACATATGTATCACTTCCACGTACGCTTAAGGAATTAGGTGCTCATGCATTTGAAGGATGTACATCCCTTCAAAGTATTCGTCTTGAAGAAGGTATTCAAATTGAGATAATCAATGAATCCACATTTAAGGATAATACTAATCTTCAAGGCTTTAAGCTTGAAGATGATTCAGAAGATATTTCAAGAACTCTTCCTGCAGTTGTTACAAGAGTTGAAGCTAATGCCTTTGAAAACGATGTAACAATTGAAACATTTACTCTTGGAAATACAGTTACCTATATTGGTAGTGAGGTATTTAGAGGCTGTACAAGACTTAAGTCTTTAACATTACCATTTGTTGGTTCTCAAAGAGGTAATACTAATGCTGAATCAGTATTCGGTTGGATTTTCGGATTAAAGAATCGAACAGCCTTAAGAAGATTACAAACTAATTTAAATTCTTATGCTGTGCCTACTAGTTTAACTACGGTTGAAATTACGGATGAAACTATAATTGCGGATAACGCCTTCTTAAATTGTGATAATGTTACAACAATTACAATTAATGAAGGAGTGACTACAATTGGAAGCTCAGCATTTGAAAATACTGGTATTACAAACTTTAATGTTCCATCAACTGTTAGTACAATTGGAGCATCTGCTTATAAGGATTCTTCAAATATGGTAAGTATTACATTTAATGCAAATATTATTACTAGAATTGAAGCTTATACTTATGAAAACTGTTTAGCTTTAAATACTTTTGAAATTCAATCGGCAATTAACTTTATTGGTGATTATGCATTTAATAATACAGGCCTAGCAACTATTACAGTACCTAGTACAGTTAAGACATTTGGAGAATATACATTTGCACATTCTCATAGTATGACAACAGCTATTGTAGATACATCAATTCTTGGTAACTATATGTTTGCTGAAAGCGAAAATCTTCAAACTGTTTCCTTAACTAATAGTGAATTAACTACTATTTCTACTGGTGCATTTATGAACTGTACTACATTAGTTGTAGAAGAAATTCCTGATAATATTTCAACAATTGAAGACTATGCATATTATGGCTTGCATAATCAAAAGGCATGGAATTACAAGAGCGCTTTAACTAACATTGGTAAATTTGCATTTGCAGATAACACAGCAATTACATCATTAACTCTTCCAGCAACAATAACTTCTATTGGTTATGGTGCATTTAATGGTATGATTTCGTTAATAGAAATTACAATTGCTTATGTTGGTGGCGGAGATGCTACTAATAGTGATGATACTGGTTCTACATTTGGATTTATCTTTGGATATATGTCAAAGACTAAATCAAGTCTTGAATATGAAGCAACTCAAAATGGAAATACTTATCAAATTCCTTCAACATTAAAGGTAATTAATATGTCATATAATTCTAATAGAAATTCTATAATTACGGATTATGCATTCCAGGGATTAATTACTATTGAAAATGTTAAATTGCCAATGAGCTTGAAGAGTATTGGAACTTATGCATTTAATAAGATGTATGCATTAACATATGTGGAAATACCAATTTATACAACTGTTATTTCACCACAAGCCTTTATTGATATTGAAAAGCCAGGTACTGATGTTAACTTCTTTATCATTGCTTTCTATGATCCAGAGAATATGCCAGCTAAGAATGACAATGTAATTAAAGATTCTGAAAGACCAGCTAAGTGGGCTATTACAAAGAACGAAAATGAAAATGACATTTATCTTGGCGAAAATGGTCAAAATCTTCTTAAGGAAGAACATGAAAAACAGGTTTCTACGGGACATTATGAACGTTGGTATACTAAGTATTCTGTTCATATTGAGTCTAAGGAGATATTCATTTACGAATATATGCCTAAGTATAAGAAGCTTGCAAATGGTTCGTATGAAGGTGCATTTAAGATTATTGGTTATACTAATCTATTTATGGGTGGTGCAATTGTTGTACCTGCTGCATATGGTGGAAGACCAGTAGTTGAAATTACTGATGGTGCAATTGCAAATTATTATAATACGGCTAATGCTGATAGTACTGATTTATATGTCGATATAACTACATTTGAAATTGGAACTAATATTGTTAAAATTGGTGATCACGCCCTTCCTGGTGGAATGGATATGACCGTGTATGTTAATAAGACATATAAGGACGCTAAGCTATATGCTGGTCATGAAAGTGATTGGATTGGTTATAATGATACTGTTAATCCACAAAGCGGTAATGCTTTAGTATATTATGGATTCTTAGATACAAAATCTACCGAATTGGATACATTGAATTTAAAGGATCCTCATTATACTGAAAATTATACTTGGACTAAGGGATCAAGCCAATTCCCTTATCAAATTTTAACTTCAGGATTGACTTTAAGATTAACTGAAACTGACACATCTGAATATGAGAATCATTCTGATCTTGCTCTAAACTATATTGGTTCTGAACAAACACCAGAAGCCTATGTTTCTGATCGAGCAATTCGTGTAAATCATAAGGCAGTTACTTATACACTAAATGATCAATATCATATTAAGTACTCTAATAATGTAAGTATTACTAAGGAAGGTTATATTGCAACCGTTGAAATTCAAGGAAATAATTCAGGATTTGTTGGTGTTCAAACAATTACATTTACAATTATTCCGGCTGATTTAACTGTTACTATAAATACATCTAAGGTATTCGCAGAAGAAGAACGTTGGGAATTTGGTAACTTTACAACAGAGGTAGATGGATATCAAACAACGGGAATTGACCAATTATATGGTAATTTATATACAACAAATTCAAATGATAAAGATTTTGAGAATATAGATGGTGTTAGAATTAATCGTAATGATGGCGCAAATGTAGGTATTTACAATAGCAGTAATTCCTTGGATACAATTCGTTGGTATTATCAATCATTTGATAGTATTATTCCTGGTGTTAACTTCATTGGCAGTTCTAATGATTACTGGAAGGTAATTAAGACTGATAGTGAAGGAAATTTAATTGATGTTTCTGAAAATTATAATGTTATTTTAAATGTTAAAGTTGAAATAACTCCTCAGCCATTAGCTGTTTATTGGTCTGAGACAACTCATGAGTATGATTATAGTGCAACGGGAGAAAATATTCATAAACCAGTTGCAGTTACTAACCTACCTGAAAGTCTTGTACCATTAAAGGTTACTATTATGGGTTATGATTTATCATCATCTAAGCCACTAGATATTGGTACACATACAGCTTTAGTAGAAATTGATGTAGATAGATTAATTCCAGATAGTCGTAATAATGTTTATAAAAACTATTTATTAGTTCCTTCACGTATTACTTATCGAATTACAAGAATTGAGGTTCCTGTTCCAATTGTTTCATATCGTTATAAATATGATGGTGAGGAACATGAGGTTGCAATTTCTCGTAATAATGAATTATTTAACCTTTATTACAAGGAAGAAGACACAGGCCGTTATTACTTCTATAAGCTTGATGATCCAACTAAGTATTATCGAGATGAGGTAAGAAATGAAAATGGTGAATTAGATCCAACGGCAGATACTTGCTACCATTCATTTAAGGTAAAAGATATTGGAACATTTAAGATTTATGCAATTTTAAGATATCCTCAGGCATATATGTGGGATGATTATCGTGATATTTATTATCGAGAAGAAATTATTACACTAGATGCATCTGTTGAAAAGGCTGATCTTGTTGTTAATATTCCTATAGGAACTAAGGTTGCTTATGGAACTAATGAGATAAGATATAATCTTAATGATCTTGAGGTTTCTGGCCTTCTTGATGGTGATACTGTTAGTGGATATTTAAGCTTTATGCCAAATGTTCATGGAACACTTTCAGCTAATAATATTAATAATGTTTCTTATAAGGTTATTGATGCTGAAGGCAAGGATGTATCTGAATTGTATAATATTAGCATTGCAGGTTCATTTGAAATTGTATATCCAGAAATTGAATACGACGCTCAATATTATGAGGGAAATTATAAGCCAGGAATGAAAGAATCATTTACAATTATTCCGAAGAATTGTAGTGATTATAGTGTTCAATATAGTGTTGATGGTTCTAATTATACATCTGATAATTATGTATATTCAAAAGCTGGAACATATACTATATACTTTAGAATTGAAGCGGATATGAGAGAAACAACCTATGGAAGTATAACATTTACAATTACTCCACTTGAACCTAAGATTCAAGTCGTTGATGAAACTCATATTTATGATGGTAATCCAGTTAAATTAAATTATACTGTAGATGCTTCTTTAATACCTACAATTAGATATTATTATGGTCAAAATACAACATTAGCTTATTCATCAGCTATTAATGCTGGTTCATGGACTGCTGTATTTACAATTCCTACAGATAAGTATGGTAATTACACATCTGTTGAATATAAGTATAATTTTGAAATTGAAAAGCGTGAGATTAATGTAGAATTAAGTGAGTCTAAGTTATTCGATGGTAAGGCTTATAATGAAGTATTTACTTTAACTAGTATTCATAACATGTTAGCTAATACACATTTAGCACTTTCTATTGAAACTAAGGGCTACACGGTGGGAGTATATTCCAATAGTTTATTAACAATAAATACAAGAATGTACTTAGAAGGAATATCAAATGATGAGGATGTAAGTCAAAACTACATAATCAATATAGAAAATATTACAATTGAAATTTGTAAGAATTATGCAAATGTAAATATTTCTAATAATGTTCAAGTGTATACTGGAAAAGAAATTATAGTTCCAACGATTTCATCGACTGGTACAGTAAAGTCATATTCATTTACAGGCTTTGATGATGGTAAGCTTCCAATTAATGCTGGTATTTATGAAATGATCGTTGAAATTGCTGATTCAGATAATACATTTGGTGGTACATTTAGTTTTGATGTAACTGTTAAGCAATGTGAATTGATACCATTACAGGAGTATGAAACTACAATTTATGATGGTACAATTCAAATCCCAAGAATTTACTTTAGTAATGTTGATTTTGAGCCTGTTATTACAGTAAGAGGTAATGCTGATCCAATTAATATTGGTACATATACATTAGATATTAGATTGAATGAATATTCTAATAATTATTCATTAACAACTAAGACTCTTACATATGAAATAACAAAGCGTGATATTAAGATTGTTTATAGTAATGACAATGTTACATGGTCAAACGACTTATTTACAGTAGCAATTACAAATGATTTAATTGAAAATATGCCAACTGCTGATACTGCAGCTGGAACTATTACAACTAAGTCAGGTGCTGTTGGAAACTATAACAATAGTAACGTAAATATTACTTATGATGTTTTAAGAAATGGAATTTCTGTAATTGAAAATTATAACATTACTTATGATGTTAATGTTGCAATTAGATATGAGCTTCTTGATATTAAGGTTTTAGTTAATGGAGTAGAAGCCACAAAAGATAGCGATAATAATTATTCATTAACTGTTCCATATATTGGCTCATATTACGATGTTACTGTTGTAGCTAATAATACTGATATAGCATACTTCTTCAAATATAATGCTGATTACACTTTATCTGAAATGAAGGTTAATAATGTTGGTAGATATACAATTGACTTTGTTGCAATGAAGGAATTATTCGAAACTTATTATGGAACTTTAAGCTTAACTGTTGAAAAGATTCAATTAAGTCTTGAAATGGAAGACCTAACAAAGTCATATGATCGTTATCCTGTTAGTCCATCATACCGTATTTCACCTGATCTTTCATATGAAATAACACCAACATTTATGTGGCGTTATCAAGATGAAACGAATGAGGTTGCATTACTTGCTCCTTCATCAATTGGTAAGTATTTTGTAGTAGTAACAGTAGAAGATACTGACAATTATTATGGTTTCAGTAAGAGATTTGATTTTGAAATTACGAAGGGTAATTCTAACTTAATCATTGATGCTTTATATAAGGAACATACTTATAATACTAAGGCAGTTGAAAATCCTTCTGTAAGCTCTTATGTTGAAAATGGTGAATACACATTCGCTTATTATCAATTAGTTTCTGATAATTGGATTTTACTTGATTCTAATCCAGTTGATGTTGGTACATATAAGGTTGTAGTAACACTTGTTGGTACCGATTTATATGCGGCTGACACAGCTCAACTTGAATTTAACATTCTACCTGCTAAGGTTTCAGCAATGTTTGATTCAACTGAATTAACTTACAATGGATTAATACAAAAGCCTACAGCTAAAGCAATTGATTTGTTAGGACAAGAATTGAATATTATTTATAGTAGTCAAGGTTCAATTAATGCAGGTTCTTATGAATTAACTGTAACAACAGATAATAAGAACTATGAATTAATAAACAATACTATTATGTATAATATTACTAAGCGTTTATTGATTATTGAAGCTGAAGATGAAAATTTTGTACAAGATGGAAATGAAAATTGGTCAAAAGTATTTACTAATAAGAATGTTTCTCTTGCTAGTACAGATAGGATTTCTGGTAAGCTTTCATTAATTAGAAATGGTTTAGGTAGATTTACAAGTATTGATGATTTTGCTTGGGTAGAAGAACTTACAATTGTAAATTCATTAAATGAGAATGTAATTGACAATTATGACATTCGATATTTATTAAATATTTATGTAAGAAATAAACCTATCGCGTATGAATTAGCTGATACCGATGTTGATTTCACAGGTGATGAGCTTTCTGCTAACTTTACTGTTTTAACAGATGATGTAACAGTTGTTTACACATACGAAGGAACAGATTATAATGAAATGCCTAAATTTATTAATGCTGGAAGCTATCATATTGTAATCAATCTATCAAAAGAAGATTATGAATCTTGCACTGTTGAATTTGATTTTGTAATAAATAAGATTAATTCAATTGTATCAATTAACGTCGAAGATAAAGTATATGATGGAATTAATAATTTCCGGTATATTGAATCAAATGGTTCAGTAACATGTAACGAAATTTACTCAACTGTTGATGCAACATCTGCAAATGTTGAGTTAAATATTGAAGCATTAGATAAAGATATTAATTATATTATTAAGTATTATAATGCTTTAGGATTTGAATTAGATGCTGCACCAGTCAATGTTGGTACATATACAGCTATGATTGTTACTCTTGAATCTGATAATTATCTTTCAACCTCAGCTTCATGTGAATTTGAGATTACAAAGGCTGATCCGAATATAATTATTGATGAAAGTGGATATCAACACATTTATGGCTTGAATCAGGTTTACTCTGAATATGGTACTAATTCATTAGAAATAATGATCAATACAACAAGTCGTATTAATGTTAAATATTATAGTGAGGATATGACAGCAATTTATCCAACTAAGCCAGTGAATGCAGGTAGGTACGTAGCTGTGATTTCAACTGATGAAACTGCTAATTATAATGCATTTAGAACGTCAATTAGTTTTGAAATTGTGAAGAAGCAAATTATTATTCGTGGAGACTATTATCATATCTTTGATAATAATATTGTTAATATTAATCTAAATGATTTAAATAATTTTGAAATCTTTGATGTTCAGACTGGAAATAATATAGTTAATGGTGAAACATTTACATTGAATGGAGCATTAATTACATCTGATTCAATTGAAGGATTATATAAGTTTATTACAGTTGATGATATTTCAAATCTTGAAATGTTTAAAACAGTTAATGGCATTAATATATCACTTCTTGATAATTATGAAATCAAGATTGAAGTTTCAATTGAAATTGGTAAGGCTGATGCGGATATTACTGTTAATGATGTAAATGTTACATATGATGGTGAAGCACATGGCTTAGATGTTATTTTCAACAATGAAATTGTAGGAAATTATGTTATTACATATTCAATGACAAACCCAGAAGGTGAAGAATTAGAGCATAGCTTTACTTCAGAATTGAAGTTTGTTAATGCAGGTTCATATGTTGTATATTACAAGATAGTATTTGACAACTATAAGACTATTACAGGACAAGGTAATATCAATATTGGAAAGACAAGTGATTTTGATTTAACTATGGCAAATAGTTCTATTCAATATACTGGTCGTTCAATTGAAATGCCTCAATTTACTACAGTATCTGATGGACAAATTAGTGCTGTATTTATGGATGAAAACGGTAAAGCTTTACCTTTAAATCCACAAGCAATCGGAGCATATACAATTAAAGTTAGTGTATCTGAGGGCACAAATTATAAGGCTAAAGCATTTGTGTTTAGCTATGAAATTACAAAACGAGTTTTAACTGTAAACTGGGGTTCAACTACTGAGTTTACATATACTGGATCATCAATTATTCCACAATTTAATATTTCTAACCCTACTACAGAAGAATTGAATGCAGAATGGTTAATTATTGATGGTGATGGTGTAAATGTTGGAACTCATCAAATTAAAGTTAATATTCATAATGATAACTTTATCTTAGATGAATCAACCGAGGTATTTGAATATCAAATCTTAAAAGCCAATATTGCATATGTTGATGAATTAGAAACAACATATGTTAAGGGTGGATATGATTTGAATAAGAATGCTAAGGAAGGTATTCTATATGTTGATTCTGATGGTAATAATGTTGGTGTCTTTAATGAAGCTGGTGAATATGAGTTATTTGCTAAATTAATTAGCAACAACTATAGTTGGCAAGATGACTATGCAGGTCAATTAAGACCATTTAGGCTAATTGTTAACAAAGCTAATATTAGTGATACAAATGCTAATGTTTTAGTAGATAAGATTAAAGATTATCTATATACTGGTAAAGACATTACACCTTCAGTAAATGTACGTCAAAACTTCACATTATTAATTGAAGGAGTAGATTACGAGGTTACTTATTCTAATAATAATGGAATTACGTCAACAGCTATGGTAACAATTACAGGTATTGGCAATTTTGAAGGAAAGATTGAAACTACCTTCAGAATTGTAAGTAATTCATTATCATTAAATGGAGATTCAACTTATGAATGGTACGAGACGTCAGATGGTAAAACATTTATTAAGAGTGAGCATGCGCAAAAGTCAAAGACAAGAGCAATTCTTGCAAATGTATCAGTTCGTACGTCTATAGCCGATTTCTTGGCTAACTTTGATGCTAGCCAAAGAGATAATATTAGAATCTATGACTGCAATAATAATCTAATTAAGCATGATTCTACAGATTTTATCGGTACAGGTGCTCGAATTGAATTGAGAAATTCAGTTGGTACATTACTTGATACAGTCTATGTTTCAGTATTAGGTGATATTGACGGAAATGGAATTATTGAAGCTGCAGATGTTGTTATGATTAATAAAGCATTAAGAAATAACAAATTAAAGAATGAATTCTATTTTGCAGCAGATGTAAATGGTGATGGTGAAGTAACTTCTGCTGATTCACGTTTAATTAGCATGCATATCAAAGGAACTTATGATATCTTCACCAAGCAATATTTATAGGTTGATATACTTATTTGCGGCGTGAGTCTTAAAAGACTCATGCCAAATAATAAGTATATTAGCCAAAAATTTTATAAAAATGTTTCGAAAAACTATAAATAGAGGGGTTATTGGTTGTAATTAAGAGCATTTGGAGTTAAAATTAATGTAGAGAAGTGTCGAAAAAAGATAAAAATAGGAGTTGGTTGTATATGAAACAAACAAACTATATAGAGAAAAATAAGAAGAAATCAAGGTTTACAAAGGGCAAGATTGCTATCTTTGGTCTTTTAAGCTTAGTTATTGTTACTATAGGTTTAGTGTTTATTTTTAATTTTAGAACGAATAAATCAAGCCCTGGTGTTGTCAAGGGAAAGAATTATACAATTCTTGACTCTAATTCCGCGACATTTAACTATCGATTAATTGACAATAATGGTACATATGATTTGAGTGCTAATGGCTTTAGTAGTACTAAATATGCCCAAATTATTAGTGTTAGTACGCAAACTCCAGCGGGAGCAGATGGCTATAACATTAAATTTCCTGAAAGCATTAGGGATAATGGTATTGATTATCAAGTTAAGCAAATTAACTGTACGGTTGATTCTAATGGAGCAAAAATTACGGATAGTCATTCCTATTTTAGTAGCTTTAGCTATAATGCCGCATTAAATACTGCAGGTGCAAGCTTTGTAAAAAATATAAAAAGGATTGAGGTTCCTAACCGAGTAGAATATATTGAGGTTGGTTCCTTCAATGGCCTTGGATATGTTGAAGAGATGAAACTTCCATTTGTTGGTACAAAGCGTGGAAATCATAATTTTGATGGAAATTTAGGAGCAGATGGCTATAAGTCTGCATTTTTATCAATCTTTGGATATGGCTCAGTATTGATGGGAAGAGAGGTTTCTTCCTTAAATACTTTGGGATTTTATAGCTTTGATTATAAAACAACGTATATTGATCAAACTCAAGGAAATACTGTTATTCAATCTCCTACTATAACATTGGGTTATCAAGGCAATACAAATGGTTTTGATGGCGCAGGTACAACCCTTTGGGTAACAGATAATAGCACATCTAGTGATGCTACATATTTATATATGCCATATTATCTAAGCTCAGTTGAAATAACTGATGAGGTATATGTGGCTCCACGTGCATTTTATAATATGACAGTACTTAAGGATGTAACAATTAGTTATAATAATGATCCTAATTTTACTAATAAGTTTACTGATGCGTTAACAATGGGAGAATATGTATTTTATCAGTGCTATAATTTGCACACAGCTATATTACCATCAAATTGTGGTACGATTGGAACAGGATGCTTTGCAAATTGTACTAGATTGGGTGGAGCTGCAGTTGAACTTAATGGGAATCCTATAAACGACTCAAACGGTAATCAAATTAAAGGAAAATTAATTTTGCCAGAAGGATTGAAGGAGATTCCTGAAAGCTTGTTTGCAAATTGTGCTAGCCTTAGTGAGGTTACATTACCAAAGGGCATTACTGCAATTCGTTCAAAAGCTTTCTTAGATTGTATTAATTTAAGTGTTATTAAAAGCTCTTCTGTGGATGCTAGTAATAATCCTGGAGTAATTACATTGCCTCAAACAGTAACGAGCATTGGAACTCAAGCTTTTAGAAATTGTAAGGCATTCACAAACTTTTCTGTCCCTGTTAATGTTACATCAATTGGAAGTATGGCCTTTAACGGATGCTCGAAATTAGCAAGTATTACTTTACCATTTATTGGTAGTAAAGCCGGTAATTCTAACTCAAAGGAAGCATTATTCGGTTACATTTTTGGTGAATATTCAGAGCTAGCTGATGGCACAAACGATGGAGCATTAAGCTCGGCATATCAGGTTGTTCAAAATGAAACTGGAAATCCTAATGAGTCTGATACAACAAAGAAACATTCGTTCTTTATACCAGAAACTTTAATTAATGTAACAATTTTAAACGAAACAGTTGTAGCGCCTGGTGCGTTTATGAACTGTTCAAAGATTCAAAACATTAGAATAATGTCATCACAAGCAGCCGGTACAAAGGATACTGTTACAACTATAGCAGAAGGTGCTATGTATGGATGCTCTAGCTTGAAAGAAGTGTCTTTGCCATTCGTTGGTGCTAGTGATTCCGTTTCTAATGGACAATTAGGATATATTTTTGGTAAAAATTTATTTTCAAATACAGAACAAGTTAAGATTATAAATGAACCAAACAAATATTGGTATATTCCTAGTGGCTTAAAAACAGTTACTTTAAATCACCAAACTGTATTAACAACATACTCATTCTATAATACCTTTATGGTAGAAAATGTAATTATTTCTAAAGCGACGCAAGAAGCTCAAAGAAATGTTTTTTATGGCTGCAAGAATTTAACAACCTTAGAAATTCCCTTTGTTGGAAAACAAAGAGGAATCGATGTAGGTTCTTCTAATAGTAATAAAAATAACTATGGATATTATTCCGATGGTAATGATTATTGGTGGGAGGATCTTGCAGTAAGAAACTCAATGGTATGGTTATTTGCGCCAATGGGCTCATATGGCCAGGAGGTCGATGGCTACTATGAACATTGCTATATTTCAGGGTCATGGAGATATTCATCATATTCAGCATCTATACCAAATTCATTAAGTACAATTACAATAACGAATGACTCAGCTATTCCTAGCTATGCATTTAGAGCTTTTACAAAGCTTAACACAATTGAAATTCAAGATACTATTGTTTCTGACAATAAAGGATTAGTTTTAATAGATGGTGGATGTATGACAGGCTGCAGTAGTTTAAATACATTAGTTGTTCCATTTATTGGCGCTGATTATAATAATAACAGTCAAAATAATTACACACATACAATTGGCTGGTATTTTGGAACTACTGCATATAGTAATTCTTATGTTGCTAGTCAATCAGGATATGTATATTATATTCCTAAATCTTTAACAAGAATTAATATAACGGGCTTAATCTCTTCAGTTCCTGCATATGCTTTTGCCAATATGACATCTTTGTCATCAGTTGCAATTCCAAATGCTACAATTACAACAATTGGAGATTATTCTTTCTATTGTGATAATAATCTTACAACGATTAATTGGCCAAAGGCTCAATTTAATAATGTAGCTAATTATGCTTTTGCAAATTGCTCATCATTAGGAGAGATGGATAATTTTATACCAGCAACTGTATCAACAATTGGAAATTATTCATTTATGGGTACATCCATAACGGGAATTAGTACGGTGCTAAATGCTAAAATTACATCCATTAGGAATGGAGCATTTAAGAGTTGTTACCAAATAACTGAATTTGATTTTTCAAAGTATACTGCACTTTCAAGTGTTGGAAATTATTTGTTTGAAGACTGTGGAAGATTAGTCAGTGTTAAAAATATTAAATTTTTAACTAATTACATGTTTAAGGATTGTATTTCACTTAGAGGTGTAAACTTAAATGAATACTATACTTTACCAACATCAAAAAAGCAAATTCCTGAAGGATTATTCTATGGTTGCTATAATTTATTAAGTAATGGTGTTGCTGGTGGTCTAGAATTTGATAATTCTTCATCTACAATTGATACTATTGGTGCTTATGCATTTAAGGGATGCTCATCACTTACTACGTTTACGTTACCAGAAAGCATTATTCAAATTGGTAATGGAGCATTCCAGGATTGTACACATCTAGAAAAATTAAGAATTAATCGAAATTGTGTCTCAATGATTGCTGGTACTAATAAAAAGACTAATGTAGACGATTTAAAAAACGGAATTTTCTATGGATGCAATAAGGATTTCTACTTAGAAGTTTATTATCAAGAAAGTCAATGGCCAACTAATTGGGGCTATAATTGGAACTGTTACTTCCCAGTAATGGTTATTGGTCAAAATACAGATGATATGTTTAAGTACTCTTATGATGAGGACTTAAAGGGATATGTAATTGTAGGATTTAATACTGAAGATTATGTGTTTGTTACAACATTGTCATCAGGATTGAAGCAATATTTGTTAAGTGATATTGTTATTTTCCCCTCAACATATAATGGTCTTCCTGTTAGAGGTATTATTAGTGGTGCCTTTGATGGATATGGAGACAATTACTTTGAAAAGGTTAATTCATTTGTCCTAGGTGAAAACTATGTTGAAATGGGTGCAGGAGTTTTAACCTTTGAAGCTTCACATACAGTTTATATTTATTCCCAAATGACTGTTGCACAAGCTACTAAATATGCAACTGCAGCAACGGCTTCAGGTAATTTTGTACCTGAAACGTTGGGTGCTCAAGCTAATGCTAATGCAATTACAAACTATTATGGAACATCATATGGTAAAGAAGATGTATATATAACAAATGGTATTGTTTTCTATAAGGAAGCTTGGCGATTTGTTGGTACAACACCAACTATCCTTATGTCTGCCCTTGATTTTAAACTAGAAAATGATTCATATACTTATAATATGGGTGATGCAATTGAGCCAGTGATTATAGAAATTGGTTCAAATGAAAATTGCATTAAATATGTAGATCCAACAATGGTTAGAGAAAATCAAAAGGATATTATTTATGATCGTTTCTATAATTATGATTCATCTACTCATCAATATAGTAGGATTCCTAGCTTTGATAATGTAATTGTTAGATATAGTAATAATGTTAATGTTGGTACCGCTTCAATTACCTTTACATCTAATACTGGATTTTTATATGGATCAGCAGTTAAAACATTTACTATTACGCATTATGAATTAATGCTTTTCCATGAAGCAAATGAATCTGATAATATTGAAAATGAATTTGGGTATGGATATCGCGCATATTCAGATGTATTTTTGGATTATTATTATAATTTAGAAGGTATATCTGATTATAAGGATGCTATTTTGAAGGTAAAATACAATGGCTTAGGATGGTCAAATGATCAATGGACAGTTTCAGGACAAGCTCCTAATCTTCCTACTGGCTATGTATTAAAAGGAAAATTGAAAACTGAAAGTAATGATGTTGGACAATATTGGTCTGATAAAAAAAATGGAAATGGTGGAGTTTCAGGCTTAGGCTTTGTTTGGGAAGGCGGATACCATGTCTATAATACTAAGGGCCAAGAGGTTACTAATAACTTTGTACCAGTAATTACATTGTTTGTAGAAATTACTCCATATGATTTCATTGATTCAGATATTGTATGGGATGGTGAATGGAATGCTGCAACATCTCGTTATGAATATAAATATAACGGATTAGAGCTAACCCCAAAGCCTTATATTTACGATGAAGCATATGGTAAAATGGATGCTGAATTTATTGTAGAGGTTACTCCTACAAATAATACGGTTGCGATTGATCCAGGTACAATTGGTACAATGACAATTGTAAGCTACAGTAAAAACTTTGCATATAATGGTCAGGCTGGAACTACATTTACAGCAAATTTCGAGATTGTAAAAGGAGAAGTAATAATTACAATATCTTCTCAATATACATTGGATGAGGACCATAATTATTATCGATATAATGGTGGCTTTAGCTCATGGATAGATACACCACCAACCTTTACAATGGAAATTAATGGTCTAGGGCCTAATTCAGTTTTAAATGGTGAACTCATTACTACAAGTACTAGTACTAATCTAGAAAAGGGTACATATTCTTCTGATTCTAATAATTTAAGCCGTAAAGGTGATTTTAATTGGGATACAAATATTTATTCAACAGGATATTATATTGAGTCTTCACATCGATTAACTAACGATGCTGATCCATCTTTAGGTTTTATGGATGAAACTCAAAAATATAACGTTACATTGAATGCTACTTGTGAAATTAAGTATGCTACAATTGATTATAATCTATCTATCAATGAATATTTACCTACTGACAATCCTAATGGTACTGTATCATACAATCAAGAAATAATTTCAATTGATGATTCATTACAGGTATTTGAAAAGAATTTCTCTCATGATGATATAGGTGCAATTGATCCATTATATATTAAGTATGGAATTGATGGATACGAGCACAATTTAGGTGCTATATTCTATAATAAGTTTACAAATAATCCAACTGTAACAATTACTGAAAATAGTAGTCATACTAGTGGCTCAACATATATATTTAAAGAAATTCCAGGTACTGGAGAAATAGATTTAACATTAAAAATTGAAAAAACAAATTATGAAACTGTAACTAAGAATATTAAACTTGTTTTAACAAAAGGTTTATTTAAATTTAAATCACTTGATAAGGAATATGACAGAGAGCCAGTAAATGTATTGAATGCTCTTTTAAGAAGACCTTCTGATTTGGATTCAAATGTTGTTAAGGAATTTAAATTCTATGATAAGGATCATAATCAAGAATTAGCATCAGCCCCAAGTGCAATTGGAAGCTATTATGTCAAAGTTAAAATGACTGGTAGTCAATATTTTGAGGATTTTGATGAAAGAATTGATTTTAATATCACTCCTCGTAGCTTAATTATTCAAGTTGATGATCCGATTTCTTCTAAAGAGTATGATGGTCAGCCTTGGTCTTATGTGTCTGGTGCAAACGGAACGGGAGATACAAGTTCTACAAGACCTAGCTTGAATTTGTTAAGTGGAGATTCATTATTTGGTTCATTTAAGTCAATTTCAAGTGCTGTTAAGTTATACAAAGCATCAACTACAGGCGATTTCTATGTTGATGGATTGTGGCGAGTTTCCAATGATGCTTTAGGTGACCAAACAGGTAATTATGTTGTTGTATTTAAGGGTGAATTTGAAATTTTACCTAAGCAATTTAAATATAAATTAAATGTTGACTGGTCTGACAATAATCAAGATGCATCAGGAACATATGTATTTACATATGATCAAGCATACCACTATGCAACAATTACAGTTTCAGATCCTACATCAAATTATCATATTTATTATAGTGAACAAAATCCTGAAAATGGAGCAGTAGAGGTTGATTGGTCAACTCAACCATTCTTCTATTCACAACCAAATTCAGGTACTGAGTACTATACTACATATATTAAGCTTGTAGCAGATAATTATGAAACTAAGTATGACAGCGTTGTAATTAAAATTAATGGTAAGGATGTCGAAATTATATGTGATACAGCAGATAGGACATTTGCATATGATGGATTTGAGCATTCAATTAATGTCACTACGAACCCATATTATGCGGATGTATATTATAGTCTATTAGCTGATGCACCAGATAATATTAGTAATATTGATTTTGATTCTATAACAAATTGGACAACTATTCCTCCTGTTGGAATTGATGCTGGAATTTATCATATAATCGTTAAGGCAAGTGCTTTAAATTATAATACAAGTTATAAATATCTTCCTATGGTTATTGATAGTAATTTAGGCTCTCAAATGACAATGACAATCACACCTGATAATGTAACATATGATCGTCAAATGCACGGATTTAAGATTTCTAATTTAGGTTCAGGAATTAATATTCAAGATCTTACTATCAGAGTTGCTATGGATGATGGTAACAAGAATTGGTTAACATACAACCTATCTGAGATTGTTGTAGGTAGTGCCAATTATCAAGTGGATTTATTTACAAAAGCTGGTACATATGATATTTATGTTGAAATACTAAAGCATGGATATCGTCCAATTAAGAAAAATATAACAGTAAATATTAATCCTCTATCCCTAGATTTGAATTGTGATTTCTATCAAGGCCAATATGATGGTGAATATCATTCAGGTATTTTATCTAACTCATCAGCCGATCGCTTAGTTATGACAGGCTCTCTTGAGACAAATGATTTATCATATCAATATGCTCAAGTTGTTAATGGTATTGAAAAAATGATTCCATTAAAGGTTGAGTATGGTACTGTTCAAGGAAATCAGATTGTTTATTCTCCAGTTATTGCAAGATATAAGAATGTTACTGGTGCTCCTATTCCACTTTATATAAGAGTTTCTGGAGATAATTTTGAAGAGAAAATCTTTAGTGGAACAATTCTTATTGAAAAAGCTACAAATATTCAGCCTAATTATACGGATGAAATTGAAATTGAATATTTAGCTCGCCCTGTCACATATAATGATTTAGGTGTAACAACATTCCATGATGGTCAAAAGACAATTAAATATCGTGATGTTATAATTGCAGGTGATGGTACTAAATCACCAGGTAATTATAGGACAGCTCCTCAAGATTTAGGTTGGTACTATGTTGAAATCGACTATGCAGATACTTCAAATTGTGAAGGCACTTCAATTGAATTTTATTTTCATATTGTTCCTCGTGTTCTAACTGTAGAATATACAAAAGAATACGAATATACGAGCGAAACAATTGTACCTCAATATACTGTAACGACTGGAACAACTGATGTTGTTACATATAGTATTGCATCCTTTGATGGTGCTGGAAATGCTGATACATGGCATATAATTCCAGGTACATATTATTTCAAGCTTAATGATGATTATAATAACCCTAATTATGTTTTATCAGCATCAGATAGAGGTTTAATTGAATATCGTATTATTAATCGTAAGGTTTTAATTTCATTTGATGCAGAAAGAGATTATAAGGCTGATGTATTTGAACTTAATGTTGATTATACAAGCAGTAATGCTAATACTAATTATGATTCAGGATTCAGTGTAACAGCTCTTTTATCAAACGACACATTGAAAGCTAAAATAAAAACGCGTTATTCATCAGTAGGAACATATACTTACCGTATTACATACGTATATAATGCAGCAAGTGGTCAATGGGAATTACATCCAAGCTATACGCCAAAGCTAGAAGCTTTCACATTAGAAAATCTCGAATTATTTGATACAAATACAAATGCTCCAGAATTATATTATGATGTTGTATTTGATGTAAAGCTTGTAATAAGCTATCCAGAGCTTGATGTTGATGCTCCTGAAGAGCAAAAATTTGTTTTCGATGGATTTAATAAAAATGCTAAGGTTGCAATAACAAGTAGCTACCCAGGAATTATTACTTGGAAATTCTGGACAGGAGATGTTACTGAGGAAGAAGCAACAGATATTTCTTCAACTAACATTAACTTCCGTAATGTAGGAACATATACATTAAATTATGTTATTTCAGCAAGTAATTATAAAGAAAAACGTGGTAAAGTTAGAGTCATCATTGATCAAGCTAGTATTTCTACTGATATTGATTCTTTCAGTGGTATATATGATGCAGAAAAGCATAGAACAACATATACGATTCATACGTCACCACTTTATTTGACTGATAGTGAAAAGCCAAAGCTTTATTACTTTAAGAAATCTATATTAAATAATGTATTGGGCATGAGCTTAAATGATTTATACGATTTCTTTGATAGTGATACACCAGAAAATAATGCTTTGTTTGCATTATATGACTCAAAGAGAAAGAATCCAGATTCAAATGGAGACTATATGATTGATGCTGGCGATTACTATGCTGTATTGTATAATCCATCAAGAATTGATTCAAACATTGGTAAGGTGCTTCAAATCAAGGAAATAAGACTTGAACAAAGAACCTTATATTTCAAAACAACGCTTACAGATCCTTGGAAGAGATTTAAGGTTTATGATGAAAGTAAATTTGAAATGCCAAATGGTGTTTGGTTTGTTAATAATGTATTTAGCTCAACATATGATGAAAGTGCTAATTCTAAGAATAATTTAGCTAATGCTGGATTAATTCCAGGGCATGTTATCAAGGATATTAGCTTGGCAAATTATACATTTACTACATCATCAGCTGATGCTAAGGGTGATTTTGATGGTGAAAATAATGGTGATCCATATGAGATGGAAGGAGACTTTGAGTTTGTATTCTTTGAAATAAATGCTAATAATAACTCAGTTGTTGAAAATTATCGTCCTGCATTTACAGAACTTGATGATGGAAGCTACCCTATACAAATTACAATTAAACGTGCGGAATTAAAGGATTTCTATGTTCAAGATAGTGAAGTTGAATATAATGGTCATAACATATTACCAAAATATACAACAAAATCTGATGGTCAGGTTGAGACCTTATATATTAAGACTGATTCTGATTATAATGAAATTGATGGTTCAATCCTAACTGATCAAACTGATGTTGGTTATTATCGTGTTTATATTCATATTGCACAAGGTAAAAATTATCGAGCATGGGCTGGAAGTGATCCTACAACTGATCGTGATATTTATATAAATGGCAAGTGGTATAAGATTGCAAAGGTTCATTGTATACCTAAGAATGTAAATGTTCAATGGGAAGAAACCTCAGTGGTTTATACTGGTAAGGATATTTATGCTAAACCATATATTACAGATGTGTTTGGTAATCGAATTGATTTCCAATATGAATTATTTGATTCAAAGCGTATTAGTGTTGGCTATAATATTCCAATGCTTAATGCTGGCAGATACTTTGTTAGTGCTTTACCAACAAGTACAGTAAATGCTAATAATTATATTCTTAATTATGATTCAATCCAATTTAACGTTACTAAGCGTATTATTAATATTAAATATATAACTAATGAAACTTGGTTAAAAACAAATTGGTCTAAAACATTTACAGAAAATGATATTGAAAATATTATTGGATTTAAGGATTCATTCCCTGGGTATAATTTGGAATTAACTTTAAAAACTAAAGCTGCAAAGGATGGAACCTATAGAGAAGCGACATCATTTGATATTAATGCTAAGGTTACAGATCCTTCAGGAAATTTCAAATATGATAGTGGAATAAATATATTTGATGGTCAAACATATTATGTAGCTGATAACTTTGAATTTACAATTGGTGATGGAGATGTTGAAGTTACATTAATTAGCAAGGATCTTAAGGTATCTGCTGCAGATGAGGATACAAAGTTTGATAATCAATATCATTCACCAAAGGTTGATGTTATAAGCCATGCATCTGGCTATGATATTCAATACAAGTGGGGATATTATGATGATGCAACCGATTCATTAGTTGACCCTGTAGGATATGAGAATACTGCTTGGTCAGCTATAAAGCCACAATTTATCGTTGTTGGTACATATTATGTTGGATATCAGGTTTCTATTGCTGGAGAAGATGGTAACGAAAGCTTAGAGGTCGGTCATGTAATAATTAGAATTAGACAAGCAGATGCATATTTGACAGTATCTAATTTAAATAGAACATATACAGGAACGACATTTGATACTTCCACGATTGGTATTAGTGGAGGCTTTAATGGTGATTTCAATTCAAGCGGAATTGAAACATCTGGTAATAGATATAAGCTATTAAGGTTTTACTTTAAGACTTTAGGTGCTCCGGATTCTGATTTTTCTGAAACATTACCAATCAATGCTGGTAGGTATGTTATAAAGATTACATCAGATTCAGATAATAATCCTAATTATTTACAAAACTATACAACATTAGATTCGATTCAAAATATGTTTGAATTTGAAATTACTCCAGCCGTTTTAAGACTTGATTATAATGTTGATTTAAAGGTAAAGGATGAAACAAATATTACATATGATAGTAATCCGGGTTCCTCTGATTTTAGAAGTATTGAAACAACTGCTCAGTTTAATCAAAATTTCTTAATTGGAAATAATACTGTAAATAATACAATTCAATTATCAGGCCTTTTAGGCGCTGATAGGTTCGAATATCATATTTATAGTGCTTCAGGACAAAAATTATCACGTATGACTTATCTTTACTCAAATGCTGTAGCTACAGGTAATGGAGTGGATAATTCATGGCTATTCTATAATAATGATTTGTTTGGAATGGAATGGAAAACAACAAATGGAATAAGTGATAATTCATATAATTATCGTATTATTCTTCAATTTAAGCTTCATGCTCATTATCCTGAGATGACAGTAAGAGAAATTCCAGATGTTATGGTCGATTATACTGATGGTAATCCAATTAGTTTTGCAAAATCATTCAGTAAGCAATATAGTACGGACGTTATTAATTATGTAGATGATCCTTCCTCACAATATTGTGAAATTCACTATGGTAAGAAGAATTCAACTAGTAATTTAGATTATACTTTAGATGACTATGTGCAAACAGCTCCTGGTGTATATACGGTTTACTTTATGATTTATGCCGATAATGCTCAAGATTCCTCAGGTAATTTAGTTCATTTTGAAAATTATTATGGAAGTACTAAATTTATAATTAATCCTAAATCTCGTGTTGATGATGGTTTAACTGTTTCTTCAAATCTTCTTAATAAGATATATGATGGAATAGCATATGATGAAAACACTTGGAATTCAATAAAGAATAATAATGGTGTTCAATTTGGAGAAACTCTTCCAAATCAATGGTCAATTTCTTATTTCGTTGCCCAAGAACAAATACAAGGAAGCGGAGATTGGAAGATTTCTGGTAAAGAGCTTTCTAGTGTGACAAATGCCGGTGATTATATCTATCGTTTAAAGATTCCTGCACAAGAAAATTATGCAGAAACGGTTATTGAAAACCACTTTAAGATTGATAGAAGAAAGTATCATATAAGCTCTAATAATGGCTCACCATATCAGGTTATGTATTCTGGTGTATACTGGAATTATGATCTTGTAAGTGCTTTAAATGATGGCTCGTCTGATTTCTCAGTCCAAAGACAAACAGGAAATGGTGATGAAGGATTGCTTGATGGTATTTATAATCATAAGCTAATTACTGCATTGCTGATAAGTAATAATTCAATTGTTGGTATCTATACTCAAGCCGGAACTGATAAGGGTATTATTAATATTCGTCCAGAATTCCATGTGATACGTGATGCAAATAATGTTGATGTAACAAATAATTATGATTTCATTTTTGACTTCGAGCTTGAAATCACAAGAGGTACAATTACATTAGGAACAAATATTCCTAGTGATGGAATATTTAACTATGATGAAAATAGTGGTGTTAGATTTGAAGCCTGGATTGTAACACCTACTGGATATTCTAAGGGCTCTAATATTGAATATGCTGAATATGATTTTGCAACAGGAACATATGGTTCTTGGACAACATCAACTAATCTTAAGACTGAAGCAGGCACTTATCAGTATAAGGTAAGAGCGACTAAAGTAGCCAACTTTAATGATCTTCTTGATCAGGTATATACATTTGAAATTAAGAAGGTTAGAAATAGCTTAAGCATTGATTCGCTTGATAAGGAATATGATGGAAATCCTGTAAATCCAGTATTCCATACATATGATTTTAACGGTACTGTTTCAGCGGCTCTAAGTGCTGGAAAAGATGTTGAGGTTAAATATTACGAGAATAATAATGGTGTTAGGGGTGGAGAAATCTTAGGACCTACGCCTACAAATGCTGGTACATATTGGGTAACTATTAAATATGGTGATACAGCTAACTTTATGGGTATTCAAGAGGAAAAGCAATTTACAATTACACCTCGTGAACTTGTTGTTTCAGGATATGATACTGATTTGACTTATAATGCAGAAGAACAAGCTCCTAACTTTACAATTCTTACGAAGACTGGCAATAATAGTTTTAATTCTAATAATTATGAAATATTCTATTATAGCCAAAATGATTTGGTAAGTCCGCTATCATCTAAGACTAAAAATGTTGGCGATTACCGTTTAGTTATTAAACTAAAAGGAAGCGGAGCATCAAGTGCTGAAAATAATTATTCATTTGGTGAAGGAACTAAAGAATTCTACATTAACTATAGAATTAATAAATGTGTTGTTATATTCTCAGCTTCAATGAATTATAAATATGATGGAAATATTCCTGTAATTGGATTAAGCTATATTCAAACACTTGCATCTAACCCACTTCCAATAGGGGTTATCCTTAACTCGGCAATTAAGGCTAAGAGTCCCGATGCTAAGCTATATGCAATTAATTGTTCTTATACAGATGTTGCATTTACTAATAATTTTGAATGGAATAATACTCCATCTTCTGTACCATTATTAGTAAAGAATAGTATTGCAGAAAATCTTGACAATTATGATATTAGACTTGATCTTAATTTAAATGTTGCATATGATACTGTGCCATATGTTGTTTCTAAATATGAAGGAATTTATGATGGTGATTATCATACAATAACATTTAGATTTAGTGGTGATGATAATGCTGAAATAAGATATTCAGCAAAAGCTACTAATGATATTTCAGAATATTCTACAACTATTCCTAAATTTAAGAATTACACTTCAAATCCTATTCATATTTATGTTGCAGTAAAATCCACAACATATACAAATGGTGAATGGAAGTTCTTAGGTCTTGATCAAGCAGCATCTGATTATGATGAATTTACGGTTAAGATTGATAAGGCAGATACTAGAATTACTCCTCCAAGTATTGATTTAAATAAGATTTACGATGGAAAAGTAACTCCTAATCCAACAAATATTGATTATTTATCATATGGTGGAGATAACCTAGATAGCAAGCTTACTTATACATATTACGTAAAGCAAGGTAATCAATATGCAGAATGTAATAGTGTTCTTCAAAATAGAACAAATGTTGGTGAGTACTATTTGATTATTTCTCTAGAATTTGATTCAGGAGATAATTACAATAATACGGCGACAGATCCAATTTATTTTGCAATTAAGCCTCGTGATTTAGTAATTAAGATTCCAAATAAGGTTAAAACTTATGATGGAAATGCTTGGAGTGCATTGCTTGCATCATCTGCTTCAGAACAAGGAAGACTTCTAGATGCAACATTTGAAAAGGTTCCTGGAATTGAGGAATCTGGTCTTGTAAATGGACAAGCTTTTAGAGGTACTATTTTAACAAAATCTGTAAATAGTGGTCATTATTATGGTGGTATTGTTGGTTCAACCTTAACTGATCTTGTTTGGAAGAGTGGATATGGTTTCTATGTAGAAGGAGATACTAATTCAATTATTCTTTCAAATAACTATAATATAAGTATTGAAACAACAATTACTATTGATAAGGCTGATTTAGATATTGAATTCTTTGATGTAACTCATATCTATACTGGCCAAGAATATTTCATAACTCATACTTGGTATAATTATCCTATTGTATCTGGAATTACACAAAGCGCTGATTATGATAATTATATTCAATATTCAAAGGATCCTCTAGGACATGGTGCTCCACCATCATCTTGGAGTAATGTTCCAATTGGATGTAGTTTTGGTAGTTTAACTATCTATATTAAGATTGAATTACCTAACTATAATATATTCCAGGATACTAGAACAATAACAATAACTTCTATTCCATCAAAGATTATTGTTACTGACTGGGGTTCATTTAAGGCAAATCCTGAGGATATGATATATAATGGTTCACAATATACATTTAATGATATTCAAATGACATCTAGTATTGTGGGAGATACTAGAGTGCCATACATAAGATATTATGAGCTATTAGATGATGGAGCAACTTACCAAGAATTATTAGATTCTAATGGTAATCCATATGCACCAGTTAATGCTGGTAAATATGCAATAACATTATGCTTAGATGCTGATACAAATAATGGCTATGATAAGTATGAATCATTGAAGCAGCCTTTTGAAATTAGAAAGAGATCAGCAAAGGTTTATTGGGCTTCAGAAAAGTGGATAAAGGATAGTGTAACAGGAATTGTAACTCATAGAAACAATTATACTGGTAGCGTAAATCTTCCACTTGGACGAGTATATGGAATTCTAAATGATGCACAAGGACATCTTGAAATAATTCCACTGGTTGTAACACCAGCACAAGGCTATAATTGTATTAATGTTGGTGTTCAAAAGGCAATTGCTCAAATTCAAGCAGGTATAGGCCCTGGAATTGTAAATGGATTATCGCAAGCTAATTATGATCAAAATTATGTTTTAATCAATAATGAATGCGATTTCGAGATTATTAAATCTACGGATATCGGTGGAGGATCAAATTCTAATCCAACCTTCCCAGATGGTGGAGATCATCCAAATAGTGGCGATGGTAATGATGATAATAATCCAACAAAGCCAGATAACAAAAATAATCCTGATAATCCAGATAACAATTCTAAATTTGAAGGAATTAGATTTGAGCTTAAGCAATATGATCCAACTGCTCAAACAGCTAATACACCATTTAAGTATAGTGTAAACTTAAAATTATACTTTACAGTAACTTACTTATATAGTGATTCTACAACTAAAGTATATTACTATGAGGTTGAACCAATTTCATTATCAACTGCGGCAAATACTAAGTTTGTTATTAAGACAATCTACGATAGTACTTGGCAGACATTTGATACTAATCCATCTTGTCAATTTGACTTTATTCTTAAAGAAATTGTAAAGACACCAGAATTTGAGGTCGATGCAGTATTAAAGGATAATCAAAATTATGCATGGAATACAAATGGCGATACAGCTGATTGCAAAATTATGGTTCAGTTAGATCCTCTTGAAATAACAGATTATGTTAACGACATTAAGCTTACTAATCCGACATCTAGTAGCTTGTTGTTAGCTAAAAATGCTGACGGTTCTGCAGCAAAAACTGAATATGACCAGACAAGTGCTGATCAAAAAACAATTGTAACAATTAGGGGAGGATTAGTTGGCTCTCAAACTGATATAGTTCTTGACTATTCTTCTGGAGCATTTGATATATTCTATGGTAACAATATGAGACCTACAACATCAAATCCTACCGAGAATGCTTACTATGTTGTTAAGAGCAAGGCTTCATATCCTATTAGTTTTGAATTTGGTGATTACTCAACTTATAAATCTGTAATGGAATCAAATGCAAGTAATCCTGATTATATGAATCAAAATAAAATGCCTACTACAACACCTGCTTTCAACCCTGCATTCACATTTGAAATTAAAACCCCAGAACCTACATATTTACAGTTAACTAATTCATCTACAGTTAAGTTTGTAAGCTATGAACAAAACTTTAGTTTAAATACGTTAACTTATACATATGATGTTTCAAATGACGATAGATATACAGCCTTAGCTTCTAAGACTGTAGCAGAAAGAAAGAATTCAATTTATAAATTAAGCCATTTACCTCAAAGAAAGACTGTTTCTGATTTATTAACAAATAACTTTGTAAATAATTTAAAACACATTGTTGTTTGTGATTCTAATGGAAATGTAATATTTGATGGAGCAAATGGTACTGATTTATCAACCGCATCAACGGATTATATTGGAACTGGATCATATATTTCTTTATATGACAGCGATGATAGCGTATCAAGACTTTTAATTGATTGCGTAGAAATTGTTGTAGTTGGTGATTTGGATGGAAATGGAATAATAGAGACTGCTGATAAAACAATTGCTAAGGATTTTGCAAAGAAATTTACAAAATTAACAGAGCCAGAAATAAATGCGGTTAAATACATAGCAGGTTTGACTGGTACCAAAGCAAAGATTGAAACAGCAGATGCAACAAACATTGGTGCAAAATCTAAGGATACACATGATCAACTACCTGATTATGAATATTATCTAGATAATATATTATATAATCAAAATTATTCTTTTTCGTCTTAATAATTTTTGGGTGACTGTTAATTACTAATGGTCACTCAAAAATAACATAAATTTTATTCATATTATGAAAGGAGTGAATATAATATGATAAAAAATATAAAGAAAAAAATTATATTATTCTTCTTGATTGTTTTATCTATATTTGGTTTAAATTCAATTATTAGTACATCAAAGATAGATAAAACTGTTAATGCTGCTGGAACAAATATTAATCAATGGGTAAGCATTGCTGGTACTAATGTGAAAGTTAAAGTATGTTATACCGAAGATTTATTTGTGGCAGAAGATTACTCAAATTGTATAACATCTGTTCCTACATCCGGCGAATTTTATATGACTGCGTTTGTTGATATAGGTACTTCTTTATCTAGTATGCAATTAGTGTGGGATTTGAATAGTACTGAAGTTGAATCTACTACGTCTATTTTGGGTATTGATGTTACAAAGGATGGTAATGCGTTATGGGATAATACAACATTAGATGATAAATCTGATCAAGTAACTGGTAGTATTAGTAATCCAAGAAGAAAACCGTTTTCAAAATTACCAAGTTTACCTGGTAGAACAACTGGATCAAATTACATTGAAGGTAACGCTGTGAACTATTTATATACAACAGGAGTAACTGAACCATCCCCAATATTAACTAACTCACAAATTTTTTATGGTCCTGGTCAAACAACTGGTGATATATCTAGCGGAATATATGCAATATTTAAAATAAGGATAAGGTTAAATTCAGGTGTTACTACTTTTAGTTCAACCTGTACAAGTATGCGTGTAGCAGAAACTACTGGTGGTAAAGTATATGGTGAAAGTCCTAGTGATTTTAATGCTTCTCTAGGTGGTGCAGCTTTAAGTGATAAGGTAGATACAACTGTTACAGCTACAAATGATTCTACAACTAAGACTGCAAACTTAACAGAATCAAATACAACTGCAAATATTAATTTTGATGCTACCGCAAGTACATCTACAACCTTTAAAGTTAAGGTAGATAATGGAAAAGGAAGTATTGATACAAGTACTATAAGTAGTAGTAGTGGTATTACTCTCGACAGTCCTACCCCAACATCTGATGGATATTCATTCACATGTAGTAATACGCAAAGAGGTATTTTTTCAACTGTATCGTTTAAGGTTATTTCCGAATCGAAAAATAATTCAAAAACTTATACAATAAATGTACAAAGAATGCCTATTATTACAGGAATGACATTTACAAGTAATGGTGGTTTTGCAAATCCTATTATTACTACAAGCTCATCAAGTTCAACAACTGGAGTTGTAAGTTCATTTAATGAATTACCTAAGGGTACATATTATGTTTGGGGGTCAGCTTCTTTACAATCATTTAACGTAAACTATACATGTGATGCAAAAAGCTCATCTTACAATATTAATAATGGTGGTAATCAAACTGGAAATACTTTCACAGTTAATGCAAAAAGCTTTACAATTAGCTTAGGCTATGACGGTTCAAATAATGCTACTGAAGACTATGTATTTAACTATATGACGATTGCTGATAATGTTGGATTAAAGGATGTTACAGGTACTGTAGCAGGAAGTTCTACAACAGCAACAGTCACATCGACATCAGCTACAGAATATAAAGTTATATTCCCTTATAAAGATGCAAATGGACATGTAATTACTTCAGCAAACATTAATGCTACGCTTACTACACCTTCTTTAAGCTCAGTTGAATATAGTTTTAATCAATCAAACTGGACTTCTGGTAGTGTAGCACCAGTTAGCTTTGCTAGTGGAAATACAACAACTGTATATTTTAAAGTAAAAGATAATTCGACTAGTGCAACTAAGATTTACACTGTTAATGTAGAAAGAACTGTAAGAGATAATACAGATGCTTCTGTAACTGTTACAAATGGTACTTCACAAACTGGCACATTAAATAGTTCCACATTATCTTTAAACTTTACTTTCCCTGCAACAGCTGCGTCTCAAACAACAATTAAAATTAAAGTTGATGCTGGCAATGGTGAAATTACAAATTTATCATCAAATGTAACTAATAATGGTGTAAATAATGGAGAATATACATTAGTTTTAAATTCTTCGGTAAGAGGTAAATATGATGTAGTAACCTTTGATGCAGTTGCTCAAAATGGAACAACAAAAAAATCATATACTATTAACATTCAAAGATTACCTATTATTACAAACATTCAATTTACTAAGGTTGGTTCAACTGGAGTAAATCCAATTTTGACATCTGGTTCATCAAGTCAAACTGATTCTGTTGTAACCATCCCAAGTACAGGACTTCCTAAAGGAAATTATTATGTATGGATTCCAACTGGGGTAACAAAGTTTAATGTAAGCTTTACTGCAGATGCATTAAGTGCATTATTTAATGGAAGTACTTACAATGACCCTGTTTCTGTATCATCTACAACAATAAATGCTAATACATTTACTATCAACTTAAATTCAAGTGATGCAAATAAAACAGAGGTATATACATTTACTGTAAAGACAATGGTTGATCACACTAGTTTAAAAACAATATCTGGTCGTGCTACAAATGCTTCTAATATTGGTCAACTATCAGGAAATGCAAGTACTGGATTTAAGCTTACATTCCCATATAGTGATTCAAATGGTAAGGCTATTACAAGTGTTGACGTTACACCAACTGCTACAGACCCAACCTTAAGTACTGTTTATTATAGTACAGATGGTGGTGCAAACTGGACACAAGTGCCAACAGTTGGATATTTCCCTGTTTCAATTAATACTTCAACTAATAATGCTAGTGTTAAGATTAAAGTAGAAGATAATTCTTCTCATAATTCAAAGGAATATGATGTAACAATTGAAAGAACTGTAAGTCATGAGGTAGGCACTGTTGTTGCAATTAGCGGCGCAACTCCTTCAACTGCAACACTTTCTGCTACAACTACATCTACTAACTTCACTCTTCCTGCAACTGCTTCTTCAAGTACAACAATTAATGTTACTGTTGATAGTGGAAAAGGAAAGATTGATTTATCAACGTTAAGTGGCGCAACTTATAGTTCATTGTCAAATGGAACTTACTCTTTAATTCTTGATTCGACAAATCGAGGCTCATTCTCAACAGTTACATTTACTGTAATTGCACAGGATGGTTCTACAAGCCAAGCATATACTGTAAATGTTCAAAGAAAGCCTATTATTACCAATATAACATTTACCAAGGATGATGGTCTAGTTGACCCAATTATCACTAAGGGTAGTGCAAATTCAAGTTCAAACCCTGTTACTAATTTTGTTGATTTAGCAGAAGGAACTTATTATTTATGGGTATCACTAAATGTAGCTCATTATTTAGTTAATTATACAGCTGATTGCGTATCTTCAACATATAATGGTACAGCTTATGCTAATACAACCGTACAAATTGGTACAACTGATTTAATAATTGTATTACTTTCAAGTGATTCTAATGTAAAAGCTACTTACAAATTTGTGTATAAGACGATAACTGCTAATACGGGATTAAATGATCCTACAACATCTGTTACAGGTACATCAACAACAGGTACGTTAGATTCATCTACCTTAAACTCAGACAATGGTAAAGATTATGTGGTTAAAGTTCCGTATCTTGATAGCTTTGGAAATACTATTACATCTGTTTCAGTTAAAGCACCATTGACTACACCTAGTAGCTCAACCCTTGAATATTATGATGCTTCAACTGGTACATGGAATACAATTACAAGTTCAACAGGAACATCTGTTGCAATCGATGGTACAACAAATCAAGGAAGTATTAAGTATAGAGTTACTGATAAGGTAACACATGATTTTGCTATTTATAATGTTACTGTTGAAAGAGAGGCTGCAGATACTGATAATTCAATCGCAAGTGTAACTGTTTATGATGTTACAAATAATAATGTAGTAAGAGCAGGTACTTGGACCGGTGATACATATACAATAAATAGTAACTTACCATATAATTCAGCTATATTACGTTTTGTAGTTACAGCTACAAGCCAACATGCTAAGCTAACAATTGAAACTCAAACATATGGTAATACAGCTTCTCATACTCATAATATTACTACAAAGAATCAAGCTGTTAAGGTTAAGATAACTGTAACTCCTCAATCTGGTCAAGCTGCAGAATACTACATTGAATATTATGTTGCAGATACAAGAAGTACTGATAGAACTTTAAATCAATTTGAAGTAAGTGATGGCTCAAATATACTTACACCTACATCTGGAATATTTACTCCAGGAACTGCGGCTCCATTAACACTTACTTATGATATTCCTTATAGTGTTAATTCACTAACTGTTACCGCAAATGCAACTGCACTTGGTGCAAAGGTATATGGTGCTAAATCAACAACCACATCAAAAATAGTTAATATTACGATGAGTACATTTACTACAAGTAGTCCATCAAAAACTTATAATTATTATGTTTACTCTGAGGATGAAAAGTGGTCTGATGCTTATACAATTGTAATTAACCGTTTACCTGCTAATGGTTCAGTTGGTCTTCAAAATTTAAAGGTTAATGGACAAGATGTATATGATACAAATGGTAATGCCTTTGCAAGTCAATTGTATACATCATCTCAAAATTTAGAGTATACATTAAATCTTGGTGCCGGAAGTAATTATGGTTCAACTGCTACCGTAACTGCAAATTTAATTTCAGGTATTGGAAATGCAAAATTAAATATTTCTCAAGATAATAAGCTATCATCTCAAAAGAAGGAAACAATCGTAGTAACTGCTACATCTGAAGATGGACTTGTTGTTGTAAAATATACAATTACTGTTTATACTGCAGATGAAGATAAGACAATTAGAGATTTCAGCTTACTTGATGCTGTTGCTTCAAATATTATAAATAATGTTGTTGGGTCTAATCCACAAGATTTAAAGGATGAAAATGGTAGTCAAGTATTTAACTATGCTAATGGTGATACCAATGTAGTTGCGACAATTAATTATGCAAATAGAGAAATTTTCTTCCAACTATTATTACAGTCATCAGCTGCTAGAATATATTATAAGTCTGGAAGCATTTGGAGACCAGTTACTACACAAGTTAATAATCAGCTTACATTAGTTGAAGGCTCAAATAAGTATTCATTCGGTATTGTAAGTGAGCTTGAGTATTTAAAGACTGGCGGACAAAATGTTGTTCCAACTGATGTTTATACATTTGATCTAACACTTAATACTGGAGATACTGAAAATCGTTTAGCAACATTTGCAGCTACTATTGGTGGAGTTCCAATTGCAACTAATGATATAATATTTAGTCCTGATAGTGATAATATAATAATACAAAATATTAGTAATTATACTCAAACTTCCATGATAATAACTGTTAATGTTACAAAAATGTCTGCTAAATCTAGTGTTTATTTTCCTGATGATTTATCAAAAGATAAACTAACATATACTCGCTCTCTTACATTAGCTAGTCAAAATACTGAAACATTTAGTATTATGTGTGCACCGGAGAAGGGAAGTAATAAGACTTATACTGTCAATGTGATAAAAGGAAGCGCGACATTAGATGCTAATAATGATATAGGAAATGTTAGTATTAGCGGTTCAAAGCATGGTCAATATTATAATCAAGTTCCAACTGCTACAAATCAAACCAATCCAGAAATTATTACATTAGATGTTGGCGATACAAAAACAACTATTAATGTTGCTTTACCAGCAGGTTCTAAAGCTAGTCCAAAATTAAATGTTAAATCACCTACTGATTCATCATTCCAATCTGTATCTTTGACTAATGGAAGCTATAATCTTGATGTTTCAACAAGTACAACTCAAGCATTAGAATATTTACTTGAGGTTTATGCAACAGCTGAAAATCAAACTGATGGAACAAAGTATTATATTAAGGTCATTGTTCCAATAACCTCTGATAATTCTGGTCTTGATAATATTACTTCAACGGACCCAGATGTTGTAATTAGTGATATTCCGGGAACTGATAATAAGTTAATAGAAGCTAAGCCTGGTACAACTGATGTTCCAATTAATGTAACACCAGCTGATCCAAATGCTACAGTAACTATTACAACTCCAAATGGTTCAAATTTAACGTTTACACCTAACGGAACTGATTCATCACAAGGAATTGTTTCTGGTTTGAAGCCTGGAAATAATGAAGTTACAATTACAATTACAGCTCCAAATGGTGATGATTCAACTTATACAACAAATATTTGGGTTGATGAAAATCCTGATTTAGATAATATTGAAGTTTATGATGCTACTGATACTTCAAAATCATATGGATTAGATCCAATATATCAACAATCAACATTTAATTATGTTGTAAATGTTCCTTATTCAGTAAATTCTACAATTTTAAAGTATGCAATTTCTAATACAATTGATACTTCTAAGTTAAATATTAGATACTATCTTGGTTCATCATCTATTTCTAATACATTTAATTCTGCATTAGAAGCAGTTATTAACACAACAAATGACATAACTGTTAAATTGGTTGTTTCTCAAAATTATTCAAATGCAACACCTGCAAATCCTCTTGCAGCTGGTACAAGAACTTATACAATTGAGTTCAAAAAGGCTCTTCCTGGTACTGATCGTGATTTATTATCAATTAGTGCTAATGGAGATCCAGTTCCGGATAATGGTAATACACCATATGCTCCTGGTGAGTATGTGCTAGAATATGGTAGAAATCAGTCTTATGTTGATTTAACTAATATAACTTATAATGGTAAGTCAATTACTGTTACAAGTACTGATACAACATTAACTGCACTTACAAATGATAATAGTTCATATCGTGTAATGCTAAGTGCTGGTAAGGCTGTTACTGTAACCGTTATGGTAAATGCTGAAGATGCAACAGTAGCTCCAAATATTTACAAGTTTGTTTTAGTTGCTGCTAATAAGGATAAGGATGTTGCAAATCTAGAATTATTTGAAAATAATCAAACATATGTTGATATTAATAATAATTCATTAGTATTTAATGCAAATACTCCTCAATATCCATTCACAGCTAAAAATTCAACAAATGTATTAACATTAAGAATTACTAAGCCTCAATATTCAACTGTTGAAATTGGAGGCGTTGCTAAGAATGATTCTTATGGACAAACTACATATGATTATACAATTGACCTTTCTAACACTGTATCTCCTAATAAGTATACTGTTGATGTTAGATTGCTAAGTGAATATTATGTTGCTTATGGTCAAAATCAAGCAGATGCAAGTGATGCTTATAAGATTGAAATTGAGCGTCAAGCGCTAGATAATGATGCAACATTATCAAAGCTTGTTGTAACTATTGATGGTGTAGCTCAAACTATTTTTGCAACGAGAACACCTGAAGGAACATTTAATATTCCAAATGTTGGAAATGCTACTTCAATTAACGTAGAAGCAACTCCAACAAAGAGTACAACTAAGATTAATGGTTCATCTTCTAATCCATATACTAATTCATTTACTTTAGGTGGAAATACATCAAATGGATATAATTATCAAATTGTTCTAAGTTGTGTTGCTGAAGATGGTACACCTCAAAATTATGTATTAGAAATTTCACGTGGCCCTATTAATGCATCTGACGATAATGGAATTATTTTAATTGAGGTATTAGATTCAAATAATGCATATTATATTGCACAACAAGGAAATGCTGCAAATAATGTTCAACAATTTGATCAAACACAATTACCTTATACAATTACAATGCCATATGGTGCTAAATCATACACGATTAATGCACAAATTCTACAAGGCTCATATGCAAAGCTTTATATTACTGATGGTACTGGAAGCAATGATGTCCAAACCGCATCTCGTCAGTTCCAAATTGCATCAACTATGTATGGTACAACTATTACTCATAAGGTTTATGCTATAAGTGATAGTGGTATTAAAGGATTGGAATATACAATCACTATTAAGTTTGAAGAACCAAATGTTGATAATTCTTTAAAGAGTTTAACAGTTGATGGCGATGAGCAAATTACATCTACTACACCAAACAATCCGACATTTACGATTAGCAGACCTAATAGTGTTACAACTGTTGATATTGCTGCAATTGTAAGTGATTCAACTGCAACAATTGCATCTAATAGTCATTTAGGTCGTCTATCATTAGTAGAAGGTCAAAATGTATTTAATGTAACTGTAATTGCACAAAATGGAGATCAACAAACCTATACTATTATTGTAAATCGTGACTATGCAAATCCAACATTAATGGATTTAGGTGTAACTGGTGAGGCATTATTAGATTATGATACAAAGAAAGTAACTACATTTGAACCAAATACAACAAAGTATTTTGTAAGAGTTCCATATACAAAAGAGACTGCTGATATATATGCATATTCATCAAGTGTTAGCGATGTAATTTTAGGTACAGGAACAAAGAATCTTCTTGTAGGAGATAATAAGTTTACAGTTAAGATTACAAGTGTGCATGGTACTACAACCGAATATGAGCTTCATATTTATCGTCTTCCAGAAGAAACTATGAATGCTTCTCTTGATTGGCTAAAAGTATTCCAAGTTGGTGCTGATAAGAGCAATCTTATGGATGGTTCTGATCGACTTGAATTAAAGGATGAAAATGCTAAAAAGATTTCAGACGTATTTAATTCTGATAAGATTTACTATGGAGTTTATAATGTAAATGGTAAAGTTGGCTTATTAGATGTTAAGTATGACACTGTAGTTCATGGTAATGAATTTTATGATTCTCCAGTTGTTACTGTATTAGGTGCAGATAATCTTCATATCGGTAAGAATCAAGTAGTAATTCTTGTTACTGCACCAGATGGAATTCATCAAAAGGCATATGTTATTGAAGTAGAACGTGATGACATTGCTTATAATGTTCTTGAAGATCAAATTGAATCTGATGGATATACTCTTGAAAAAGTAGTAGACAAGCTTGAATATAATATTAACATTGGTAAGAAGAAGACATCTGAAGTTGATTTCTTATCATATATTGAAGCTTTAAATGCTACAGGCGATAATGCTGAACAAGAACTAGAAATTACTTATAAAACAAACATTGAAAATAATCCTGATGATGTAATTATTGAAATTGCAACTAAAGATGGAATTACAAAACAAGTTATTTTCCATGTTGAATCTACAAGTAATCATAATAATGCAGACTTCTGGACATTCTTCCCACTTATTATCTTATTAATTATTGTCTTAATTATTTTGATTATGATTTTAATTTCTGTTAATAAGGATAAGTATGGAAAGATTACTAGAAAGGCTGACAAGAAGTCAGATAAGAAAGAAAAAGCAGCGAATAAATAAGTTAAAGGAGGATTACTATAATGTTAGATAAAGTGTTGTTTCAAATAGGAAGCTTCGAAGTAACAGTTTTAGTGGTCGTCCTTGTAGCCTTATTAATAGTCTTACTTGTTGCTGCAATGGCTTTTAGACAAAACTATATCATACAAGTAAGATTATCAAGGCTAATGGATGCTGAAAGTGCTAAGCATAACCACGAAGGTTTTGTTACATTATTGCGCAAACGCAAGAAAAAAATACTAAAGAACTCTCGTCAAGTTTCCCCAGCTATTGTTATCTTTTCGCTAGATAACCTTGGTGGGGTCTACGTGGGCTATAAAAATCAAAGACTTTTAATGCGTACAATTTCTGATGTATTTACAGAAGGTCTAAAAAAACAAGAATTTGTAACTCGTATTGACTTTTCTAAATTTGGTTTAATTGTAACTGATAGAAATCGAGAAGAGGTAAAGGAATTCATTTTAAAATGTATTGAACGTTTAAATGAAATAGAATTTCCTAATTATGGCTATTATACCTTTGATGTAACATGTGCTGTATATGAAGCGGTTCCTCTTGAAAATCCTAAGGATGAGGTTGCTCTTGCAATTCAAACACTTAAATATGCAGTTGTTAAGGATGGTAATATTTATTACTATTCGCAAGACGTTCTTGATAAGGTAAATAAGTTAGAAGAAATCAATGCTTCTAAAGAAAGTGCGATGGAAGAAGGATGTATTATTCCTTATGTTCAACCTAAGGTTGATTTTAAAACTGGTAAAGTTGTTGGTGGAGAAGTATTAGTTCGTTGGATTAATGATGATGGTTCAATCAAATATTTCCCTGATGAATTTGTTCCTTTGTTTGAATCAAATGGATATATTCGTCAAATTGATTTAAAAATGTTTGAAGCAGCATGTATAATTCTTCAAAATGCAAAAAACACCGGTCATGACATTGTCGTATCAACTAATTTTTCAAAACTCACATTAAATAGTTTAAGAAAAATAGATCAACTTCTTGAAATCACCACAAAGTATGGTGTTAATCCTTCAAGTATTGAAATTGAAATTACGGAAAGTGAATTTGTATCAACAAATCAAGCATTTACAGCTTCAATTTTAAGATTACGTCAAGCGGGCTTTAGAATTGCTATGGATGATTTTGGAAAAGATTATTCTTCATTATCATTACTTACAGAAAATCGTTTTGATACTATTAAGGTTGATAAATTCTTCTTTGAAAATAGCTTAGCTACAGACAAGGAGAAAAATATTGCCAAAAATATTATTAATCTATTATCATCAGTTGGTTGTAAGATTTGCCTTGAAGGAATTGAAACTTTAACATGTCTTGACTATCTTGCAACTGTTAATCGTCAGGTTTTATTACAAGGCTATTATTTCTCAAAGCCTATTCCTGAAGTTAAGTTCGAACAGTTCCTTGATACTATTTTCCCATTCAATTATCCAGTTGATAGTGATAAAATAAAGCCACAGGTTATTGTGCAAACGGTTGAAGTAGAAAAGAAGGGCGTAGATGCTACTGATACAGATACTAATAATCATACAACAATCAATGTCACTACAAATACCCAAAATGAAGCTCTAGATTCATTGAAAGCTCAAATGTCTGAAATGCAAAGGAAGTTTGAACAACAACTACAAGAACAGCGTGAGTTGACTCATAAACGAGATATAGAGCTTATGCAACAGCAGCTTGAATTTATTAAAAAGACACAAGAAATGCAAGCTAAGAATAAGCCTGTCGAGCTTGAAACTCAATTGATTGATAATCGTGAGGATGATAGAGTTAAACGACTTAAGGAACAACTTGATGAACTTGAGCGTGAACGCGAACGAGATCGTCGCGAAAGAGAACGTGAAAGAGATAGAGAGCGTGATTCTTATCGCGATAGAAGAGATTATGATGATTTACAACAACAAATACGTGATTTAAAAAATCAACAAAATAATAATGGTCCTATGGGATATCCATACCCATATCCTCCATATGCACCATATCCTTATCCTCAGCAGCAACAACCTCAACAAAATATAGATGTTGATGCTTTAATTGAGAAATTATCAAAGAAGCAAAAGGAACAGGTTGATAGTGCCATGGATGAAATGAAGGCTCAAAATCAATCACTTCAGGATCGTCTTGATGCTGAACGTAAAGAGCGTGAGGAACTTGAGGCTATGCTAAGAGATATCCAAACTAAGGGTGAAGAAGAGGAAGCTGATGAGGCTGAACAAGAGCGTGAGCAAGAAGAGGCTGATAAGGCTTTAACACTTGATGCTGATGCCCTTCCTGTTGATGATGATAACGATACAGATGAGGATGCTGATAACGATGCAGATGATGATACAAATTCTGAAAATGAAGAGCCAGTAGAAAAGTCTGAATTAACTCTTGAGCAAATCGAAGCCTTAGTTAAAAATTATCAGGATAGATTCCAAGAGGATTGGATGAGTCATGCTAAGGAAGAACTTCAAGGTGGATTTGATGAGCTTGTCAAAGGTTTAAGGTTCTATAAGCTTCAAAATGCTGAAAGAAAAACCTTTGTTGATAAGGTTAAAAAGCTTTCTCCTGAGGTTAAGCAAATATATAACATCGTAAAGAATGAATTTATGAAATATAATGGTGTAACTAATAAGCTTACAAATTCTTGTGATGTTTTATATAAGGGTCGAAATCAAATTGCAAAGATTAATTTTACTAAATCAAGGGTAAGATTATATCTTGGACTTGATCCTAATAATGCGGAATATGCCAAAATTCCACATAAGGATTTATCAAACAAGCGTGCTCATGCTAGAACGCCATTCTATATGCTACTTAAATCACCACTTTCAGTTAAACGAGCTAAAAAGCTTATTGCTGATTTAATGGTAATGCATAACTGTGAGGAAAATTTAAATTATAAACCTATAGATTATGCGACTAAGTATAAATTCTTTAAGAAGGATCAAAAAAAGTAATTTAAAATATGGTTGTGAAAACTGCTTTTAAAGTAGAATTTCACAACCTTTTTCATTTACAAAAATGCTTCATAGAAGAAAATGAAAAAAGTTATAATATACAAATTTTATTGAATTTTATCAAAAATTTAAAAATCAAGAGTTGGTGTTGATAAATGCTACTGCTTGAAATTCGTAATGAAGGATAAGGAAATAGCTGATGTACTGGCTTACTAGTTGAAGAAGTAAATAATATGTAATAAAGAATATAGAGGTATTTAATAATACTGTATTAATTAAAGGATACCTCTTTTTTTGCTCATAAGCATTAAAATGCCGAAATTTGCTAATATTTTTATTTAGTGTTATAATGTGTAATAGGATATTGATAATTTTAGCAAAAAAGAGGCGATGTTACGTGAATAAGAAATTTTTATATATATCAGCTAGTGTTTTAGTAGCTACTGCTGCTTTCCTTGCTGTTTTTTTACCAATAAAATTCAATAAAGCAAAAGATAATAATAAAATTACATCAGGAAGTTTGGTTAATGCAAATGGTGCTAAATTGAGCTGGGATGAACTTTTAAATGAAAAGTCTGATACTGATAGTGATAAAAACAAAATTGTTGTTGAAGAGAATGTTATTACTTATGTTGATTCAGCCTTAGATGGTGAATTGACTCTTCCTACCTCCATTGTAGGAATCGGCGCAAACGCCTTTAAATATTCTAAACTTCAAGCAGTTAATTTTAATGAGGGCTTGGTAACAATTGGTGTTGATGCTTTTTTAGAATCATCTTTAATAAAGCTTTCTTTACCAAGCACGGTAACAACCATTGAAAAGGATGCTTTTTGGAATTGTACAAGCTTAACTAATATTACATTAAATGATGGTCTTCAGGTTATAGGATATAACGCTTTTTATAATTGTCAATTTACCTCTTTAATAATTCCATCATCTGTAACGACTATCGAAGAAGGCGCATTTATTAATTGTAATAAAATCATAGGAACGGTTACGCTTCCTCAAAATATTACTGTAATAAAAAATAGTACATTTAAAGGCTGTAGCAGTGTAAAAGAGTTTGTATTAGGAAATGTTGAAAATATTGAATTTCAAGCATTTTTAGAATGTACATCATTAGAAAAAATTAATTTGTCTAGCACATTAACAAGTATTCAAGATGATGCATTTAGAGATTGTACTAAGCTTAGTACGCTTGCATTTCCAATTGCACTTCAAAGTATTGGCTCACACACCTTTGATGGTTGTAGATCATTAGAAACGGTAACCTTAAATCAAAATATTGCAAAACTAGGAGTTGCCACATTTAGTAATTGCATTAGCTTAAATTCAATTAATATACCACAATCAATCAATTCAATCCCTGATTCATGCTTTTATGGATGCAGTTCATTAATAAGTATTGATTTAAGTAGTGTAGAAATAATTGGTTATAACGCATTTTTTGGCTGTAAGAACGTAACATTTGTATTAGATGATAATGAGAATGTTCATTATGTTGCATCAAAGGATAAGGATTTTTCTTCGTTAGAACAAATATCAAACGATAAATTTAAAGAATATGCTTTAAAAAATTATTATATAAAAAAAGTAGAGGGTAAAATCAATGAAAATAATTAAGAAACTTATTTCCTTTACAACAGTAGTTTTTAGCTTATTTTTTATCATTAGTTGCTCTAAAACAGCTTCAACAACATTTAGCATCGAATTGTTAAATATCGAAGCTTCAGGCATTAATAATGAAACAGTTTATCAAGGCTTTAGCTATTCTAAGTCTTCATCTGTAATAATTACAGCCACTTTTAGCGATGGAACTGAAAAAAATGTAACAAATGATGCTAAATTTGGTAAAATTTCAACCTCAAAAGTAGGGCCTGTTGAACAAAATGTAAACTATACATTTAATGGCAAAACAGTTTCTACAACATATGAGGTTTTAGTTTTAGATTACAGCTCACAACGAATTAATCTTGATACAGCTAATGTAAAAACAATTTATAATTTAAATGAAAAATTAACTCTTAATAATTTACGTGTTACAGCATTTTATCCTAATGGTGCTCAAATCAAAGTATCACAATATGATGTAGAATTAACGGATATTTATAATGTTAAATGCGATATTAATAAGACGTTTATTCATGATGGTGTTTATGATGTTAAAATTTCATATCAAAATTGTAATTCAAGTTTTTCGATTATGGTATATAATGATGAAATGACATCATTCCATTATAAGGTAAGTAATTCTCTTGATTATGAAAAAAATCAAAATGTTAATTTTTTAAATGGAAAAGATTTATTTAAGTCTTTATATGCTAATGTTTATATGAAGGGTGAGAATTGCACATATGATTATAATGCTTTGACATATAATGAAATGAATTATGAAGCATCTCTTAAAATTAAATCTTCTATCTCAAATGAAAAAACAGATGGGTTAACTATTGCTGTTACAAGACCAGTTAAAGTTGTAATGCTTATAAGACTTGATGCAAATACATTATCTATTCGTGACAGTAGTGAAATGGTAATAAAAAGATATGGTATTACTTCAGGTGTTGGCTATGTAAGCTTTGAACTTGAAGCTGGTACTTATACTATTTCATCTGTTGATAGTTATGCCTATATTTATGATTTATACTTTGTGTATGATTCGGATTTAAATTTAAAAAAATATGATACGATTGAAATTGATAAATCATCTTTAAAGGATGAGTATCATTATAATGATTCATTTGATGTTAATAACTTTAAGGTTAATGGCATTATTGGCTCTTCTAAGGAAGTTCTTGATGTAAATAATTATAGAATTCAATTATATTATAAAGGAAATGAAGTTTCAGACTTTAGTTTTGAGGGTGAATATCAAATAAAATTATCATATATAGGTAACGATTTATGCGATGAACCAGTTAAAAGATATTCTATTAATTTTAACTTTACAAATATGGATAAATTATATTTAAGCAAAATTGTTGTTAATGGGGTTTTAGTTGATATTTCTAAAAATCAATTTAGTTATTATATTATTGTTGATAAAGATATAACTGAAGTTTCATTGGAACTTGAAAGTGTTGGAGACGGTATTATTACGGTTAATGGAATTGAATATACGAAAGGTATGAAAGTTTCAATAGGTAAAGAAAGTATAAAAATTAACGTAACGGATGGCTCTCGAACAACCGGATATGAATTAATAATTAGGGAATGACTTGGAGATGTTTGAATGAAAAAAATTGTCAATTGGTTTTTGTTTGTTGTAATTTTAGTTTGCATGCTAGTTGCATTTTGACTGATTATTTTCTACAATAATAAAAATTATAAAACAAAAATCACTGAGGTTTTAATGCATGATATTGTAATAGTTGATATTAATGCCATGTTGTAAGCCTAACTTTAAATAAGAATGAAGTATTGTTCTTTTGGAAAGATGAAATTATATGTATTTAGTAGAAATATCAACTATGTGCTTGCATTAAATGGATAATATAGCAAGTTAGCAATAACAATTTTTCAATATTTGAAAAAAATAAAATGAGAGGAGGATGTTGAGTTTTGTTATCTACTCGACAAATTATATATGAGATATGGATTTTTTCCTAAAACGATTTGGAAGCTATTTAATGGAAGTTTTAAAAGACAGCTTAAGAAAGAATTACATGAAACTAAAGTAGGTACTGTAATGAAGAATGCCAAAAAACGCTATAAGGAAATTGTTGAATCAATTCAAGAGTTTGATAAAGGAGATAGATTCCTGTTTAATATTTTAAGCTGTGCTATGCTTTCTTCAGTTTTATTATCAGTAACAAATCATTATACAGTATCAGAAATTACAAGTTATTATAGTAAAGCTATGAATACAAAGATGTTAAGGAAAACAGTAAAGAAGAGTACTGCCTATACAGCCAAAGGCAGGGAGATATTAAAAAATCAGGCTAAAAATAGTGAACTTCAGTCTAATCCTTATTCTTGGGTATTTGAAATTCAAGATGGTGAAAATCTAAATGAATATACAGCAACCTTTAAAACATGTGGCATTTGTCATTTGATGAAGGAACTTAATCTTGAAGAATATATTCCTGCAATGTGCGCTTTTGATTATGATATGGCTAAATTAAATAATACCGAATTTTCAAGACAATATACACTTGCATCGGGTGGTCCTTATTGTGATTGTCATTATAAGCATAATGGTAAAATAAAAAAATAACAAAAATAAAGGCCGAATGAAAAAAAGGAAATAACAAAATAAAAAAGGTAATGAATTTAATGAAATTATTAGTGATTTTACTTTAAGTTGATTGCTTTCTTTTTAATATTTAAAATATAATATACAAATTTTTATTTCAAAAATTGACAATTTTACCAAGAAAAAGTATAATAATTTATGCAAAGCAGTAGCAATACTGTGACGCAAAGCTATAGGGTCTTTCTAAGATAGCCAGTTGCACAAGCAAGGCTATCTTTTTTCATTTATATATGCTAAAATTGTTGTGGAGGTTTTACTATGCGTGTAAGAGATACAAAAATATATATATTATTGACAGCATTAGTGTTCTTAATGGTAGTAACATTTAATATTTTTTACATTTCAAGTTTTACCACCCGAGCAAAAGAATTAACTTATAGTGATGCTATTAATGAAACTAAAAGTAACTTGATAAGTGTTTCTGAAAGAATAATTTATTATGAGCATGAATTTGAAACTAGTAATTATACTAATGTTGAATTAATCGAAAATCCTAAGGATAATTATATGGGATTATTTGATTATTCTAATTATGGTAATGTAGCTACAGCTTTGTTAAACTCGCAGGATATAGAGACAATTAATGCAGTTAATAAATACTATTTGTATATTGTTATAGATGACAGGCTAGGAAGATTAGATTTAGAACGTATTTTTGAGCCTGTTTCAAAACAAGGCTTTTATCTATTTAAAGGCTTAAACGGAGAGTATGTATATAGTGATTTAAGCTATGATCATTTTTTTACATATGTAGCTCCTGATGATTCAGACACCTTTACAAATATGAAAAGCAAAATAGAAAATAAAGAAAATTTTGCCAATTTTGTTCGAATTGATGATGAAACCAAAATTGCATCTGGTATTAGTTTTGGAAAGGATTTTTATTTTTGTCAGTTTTTTGATTTGAATGAATATAAAACAAAAACTAAAGGTGTTGTAGTAATGGGCTTTATTTTGTCAGGTGTTATGGCATTAGGAATGGCAAGTATTATCTTGGTGTCAATTTATGCATTGCACAAGCAAAACAAGCTTATATCAATTTCAAGACGTGCTGCAAGACGCAGTGATGCTATTATTATTCGTGCGACAAGAAGTGGTCGTATTTTTGAAATAAATCATAACATTCCAGATTTAAATGGTAAAACATATAAAAATATTTTTGATTTCAAAACTGAAAATGATGAAAAATTTAAAGAATTAATAAAAAAACAAGATAATATCATGGCTTGTTTTGACGGAAAAGAAACTAAAAGATATATTGATTTTACAATATTTAAGTATAATTATACTTATTACCTTGTTGGTCGTGATATAACCGATGCGTATTTAAATAATGAAAGATTAAAGGAGTTAACAAGTAAAAATGCTATAACAGGTTTACCTAATTATTTCTCCCTTGTGGCAAATTATACTAAAATTAAACAGGAAAGTTTAAATAGAGTAATTACATTTTTATTAATTGATTTAGTTGAACATGAAGAAATAAGTAGTGTATTTGGAACCCCGACATATAATGCAATTCTTGATGAGGTAGCTAGTCGTATTCAAAAAACAATCGGGCAAAACAATCTATATCAAATTGAGAATAATTTGTTTCTTTGCACGCTTAATGCTAATATGAAGGAAGAAAATGGAAAGATGATTGAGGATTTAATTAATAATCTTCATCAAACAATTGAAATAAAAAATAATACATTGTATGTTAAATATAAATTTTCTTCTTATGATGTCATAAATGTATCTAAAACAAATATTTCTCTTGACGATATTATTGATTCATTAAAGGTAACTCTTGATGGAGCCTTAAAATCAATTAATCGTGATTATATTAAATATGATGCTACAATTCAAAATATGATTAATCATCGTAAGCAAATGCAAGAGGATTTAGTTAAGGCCTTAGAAAATAATGAATTTATGATGTATTTCCAGCCTCAATATGATGTTCTTGAAAATCGTATTGCTGGCTTTGAGTCATTGATACGTTGGAATAATCCTAAATATATTAATATCTCTCCTCAAGAGTATATTGAACTTGCTGAGAAGAATGGTTTAATTATTGAAATAGGTAACTTTATTGTAAAAGATGTATTTAAAAATGCTAAATTATTTGAACCATATGGAATTGCTATATCTATAAATGTTTCTCCAGCTCAGCTTTTCCAGGCCGGATTTGTTGGATTTTTATTAGAGGAATTTGAAAAGAATAAGCTAAAACCGGGCTCAATTGCTGTTGAAATTACAGAAACATTCTTAATGGAAAACTTTAGTGTTGTTATTGAAAAACTTAACATTTTACGAAATCACGGCTTTAGAATTCATCTTGATGACTTTGGTACGGGGTATTCATCCTTGCAGTATCTTAAGGAGCTTCCAATTGATACGATAAAAACAGATAAGGAATTTATTAAAAATCTTGAGAATGATAAGACTTCACAACTTATTATTAAAGGAATTATTGGAATGGCTAAGTCAATTAATTTATCCGTAATATCGGAAGGCGTTGAAACAAAGGGGCAAGCTGAAATTTTAAAGCGATCAGGGACTAATTATTTCCAAGGATGGTTAATCTCTAAGGCTGTCCCACTTGATAAAGCTCTTGATATGGCTAAAAATGGTGTAGATATTAATATGAAAGGTAAGTGATATAATGCTTGCGACAAATGCGTTTAATATTGTAATTACAATTACCGTAATTCTTATTATTGGTAGTTTGATTTATTTATTAATAAGATTAATGCTTCATAATGAGGCGAGATATCGAGAAGATAAAAATATTCTTACGGCTGATATGATTCCTAATTCCAAGATGAAAGGAATAGTTGATAATTATATTGCTCGTGTTGGTAAATTTGGTTCTTTTTATGTTATGCAAATTGATATTGATAACTTTAAAGGGTTAAATGAATTATATGGTCCTTCAAGATGTGATCAGGTTTTGCAGGAGCTTTCATATCGCATTACTAGTGGAGTTGAGCATTCGGTTGTATCTCGTCTTAATGATGATAAAATATTTGTTCTTGTTAAGGATGATGTTAATTATGCGACCGTTGAGGAAGATGTATCTAATTTAATTGTGAAGTTAAAACAGACATACGAAAATGGCCATCAAACACCAGTTAATTTAACTGTGTCTGTTTCAATTGCATTATATCCTACTTGTGGAACAACCTATAAGGCCCTTTTAAGATCACTTGAATTAACTAATTACGTTGTTAAACGTAATGGTGGAGATAATTACATGATTTACTCATCTGATATTGATAGTAAAGAAACTTCGAATATGGATTATTTCAATGAAATTAGAACGGCAATTGATGATGGACAATTTTGTCTTTATTATCAACCAATTATTGATATAAGACAAAAAAAGCTTTTAGGTTTTGAAACCTTTTTAAGATGGAATCATCCAACCCAGGGTGTATTAACACCAGATAAATTTATTAAGATGCTTGAAACTAGTGGAGATATTAATTATATCTCTAAATGGGGTGTAGAGCAAATCGTAACTAAAATGGGTGAAATCCAATCTCACATTGGCGCCAATGATTTGATATACACGAATAATATTTCAACTAAACAGCTTATGTCAGATACTTTAGTAGAGGAACTAAAAAAGCTACTTCATAATACTAAGGCAAATCCTCATAAAATAGTTTTGGAAATTGAAGATTATATGATGTATGATAAAATGGATCAAGTAAAGCTTAACTTATTAAGACTTAGAGATTTGGGCTTTAGAATTAGTGTTGATGGTCTTAAGCTTGATTATGCAGCCTTATCTCAAATTGAAAAGGAACCAATTGATATTATTAAACTAGATAGATCATTCCTTAAGGATATTAATAATAATAAAATGAAGGAAAAATTTGTTGAGATGCTTGTAGATTCAGCTGAACACATGCATCGTATGGTAATAGCAGAAGGTGTTGAGGTATATGATCATATTTTATATCTTGAAAAAAATAATATTCAATATGGTCAAGGTTATTATTTCTCAAAACCTTTTGAAGATAAATTTGTTTATGAGTTCATTGTTAACAAGGATTTTGAAGATAAATTAGATTTAAAGCATGCTAATTTGGTAGCTAACAATTTGAGTGAAGCTAAAGAAGTAGAGACTTTGCAAGAAAAAGCCAATACCCAAAAGCAAGTCGATGATGAAGGCTCATCAGATAATATAACAATGTAATTAATAAAACCTCTAGTATTTTTGCTAGAGGTTTTATTATGTGGATTAAGTTAAATCATCGTAAGAAAAAATAAAAAGATTTTAAGCTTATTTTTTAACTCTATTTAGGTAAAAATGCCC
>ULML01054813.1_pt1 | contig 48429 bp, 58 predicted proteins | sample 1951651 | NCBI WGS metagenome assembly ULML01 (sample SAMEA4835549, study PRJEB28245) | human gut metagenome | biome: gut microbiome; material: fecal sample | place: Denmark | collected 2008
TTTTGAGTCAATGCTGGCTTTGAAGTTCTTCAAGACTGTTACCAGTTCCATGTTGTATTGTGCATCCTTGAAGAAGGCACGATTCATTTTGAAGAACTTTGAAAGCTGCACCGGTTCCCATGTCTTGCTTGTGTTAATACCAAATTCAAGAAACTTGGGATAGTATTTCAACTCACCTCTTACAGTAGCTTTATTCCTACTGTCAGTTTCATTGGTGACAAGTTTAAGTGTCATTTTCTCCCGATCAACAAGAATATAGCAACGTTTCTGATTGATCTGTTCTTTTTCAGAGATTCTTTTCAAGAGAAATTCATGAACACTTCCAATTGTTCCGGCTAATTCTACCTTATCAGGGCTCCAGTACCGGTAACTCATTTTCTTCGTGAAGTTCAATAACTCTAAGGGTTGCTTCGGTCACACCCGGAGCAAAGTTCACTTGCATCTTTTCGTTTTCCATGTTGTTCTACAAATTTTTAGTTCTGTTTTTAAATGATTTGGCTGGTTTGAAGCGTGGAGTATAATGCTCCGCTATGACAATAGTCTCGTTTTTGTGTATGTTACGAGCAACTTTTCGTTTATAGTGTTTGGGTGACAGTGTACCAAAACCTCTGATATAAAGAGTTCTTCCATTAGCTACTGCATCCACGGTTTCCTTCAATGCTGCTTCTATAACTGTTCGGACTTCGCAAATAGCAATACCGGTTGATTCGGCTACTTGCTTGATAAGTTCTTCTTTTCTCATGGCTTATCCCTCCGTACCAGTAGATTCAATGTCCTCGAAGACCGTTTTTTGCATCTCTTGTGCCTCCATCGGACGTTCTTTAACCAAATCGCCATTACCATTGTAATATCCGGTGGTACGGGTGCTACGATCCATAAACTTAAAGCATTCATCCGTAATTTCCTCATAACCACGTTTTATATCGGTAAGCAACGTTTTTTTACGTTCCTTTTTAGGTTTCAGTTTGTCCTTGTATGCTTGCATGAAAGCTTTCTTTTCTTCTTCCAGTGCGGCCATGTCAAGGTCAATATTTGCCAACTCCGTTTTCCGTTCACCCATTTCTTCCTCGCTGAAAGGAGAAGTATAGGTAATTCTTTCAACTGCTGCGCAATTGTCTTCCAACATTTGTCTGCGAAGCAATGGATTCTTATCTTTAAATAGTTCTTTATCCATATCATAAAGGTTTTAAGCCATATCGGGCAGAACCGACAAATGGCTGTGGGTTAGTCCTTATGTTTGCTTTGTGTATATCATCTGTACGATGATTGAATAATCGGGGTAATCCCGTTATTTTGTCATATACAACCAGTTCAGACGATACATAACAAATAAAGCCTTTCAGTCGCTCTTTCAACCATGCGTTCTGATAGGCTCTGCGTTCACGATATTCTTGGTAGCTCATTCCCTTTGGGCGAGCTGTGAGAAGGGGAGTGTAATTTCTCGCCCCCCCCGATTTAGATTTACTCTTTCCCATCAATCAAATTTTTATATTGTTCTTCTGAAACGAACTTGTCGCAGTTCCCATACCAAGTACCATCATTTATCTTGTATGGCCTGACTGTTTTATCCATTTCATTCATAACACCGACTACCGCATTTTCTTTGCTATTATCATCCCATACAATAACAACATCGCCGACAGTCGGGATATATTCAGGCTGTAACTTCTCAAAATTGAAGGAGTAATGTTTTTCTTCCTTCATGGCGGCAAGCATCTTTGCCTTTTCCTCTTCCGTAGCTTTACGGAATCCCTTCATGCCTCCGATACCAGCTTCGGGTGTGAGTTTTACAAAAACTCTGTCACCTTCATCATTGGAAGGAACATAGGCGACAAGGCCGAAAGGTACTTTAATTGCCGGTAAAAAAGAGAGTGGCCTTTCTTCTCTAATTTCAGAGAGAATCATCATGCTGCCCCCTCCGCGATTCGGATTGATAATTACGTCACCGGGGATGAATGTCTCACCCTCAAATTCAAATTTACCCCCCCCCGTAACTTTTTGAGTAGGTTGCATACTTTCTTCTTTCACGATTTTTACCATGTGTCCTTCGGGCACTTCAACTGTTACTGTTCTCATTTTAATTTGATTTTAAACTGGTTATTGTATTCTATGTATTTTTCCGGGCAGGTTGTTTCTATAATTCCGTTCATTGTAGGAATACGAAACAACTTGCCGGATTTATGAAGCTCTTTTTCAAGCTGTTTTGCTTTATGTAAAGCAGCCAAAGAACGTGTTTCATTTTCGATCAGTTCTTTAGCCGCTGTGATACTGTTACTAATTTTTTCACATGAATCCATTACTTGACTTCTTCTGCGTATGGAGTATCGTCTTCCTCAAAATCGTCCGGTTTCTGACCTTGTGCCTTTTTCCAGTCTTCAAACATTTCATCATCCAACTGGCTCTCTGTTTCAAGAACTTTAATCATGGAATCTGAAATGCCGGTTTTGGGCAGGAATTTGAAAGCCCAGTTCACGATTGTTTTTCGAGCCATTTCTTCAAAGTCTGTGTCCCACGGAGATTGCTTGCCTTTCTTGACAGCCTCACTACGACTTTTTATTTCTTCAATACGTGCTTTGGGCATTGCATCGAATTTTACAACACCGGAAGTCAAGACTGCAAAATAGTAGCCTCCAAGAAGATCACCACGTTCTCCGAATACATTGGGTTTGTGGATGATAGTGCCACCGGTACCTTTTGTCATGCTGAACTCGTCATTAGCATAAACCAAATCAGAATAAATATCTTTTACAACGCCGGTGCGGATCAAAATATCAACTTTCCCCATATATGAAGCTTGGAACTTCACTTTGCCTTTGTATGGTACAAGATACCCCAATCTTAGTTCAGGATTGAGTGTCAGACCGGTAAGAGAAACGTTTTTGATTGCTTCGACAAGATGATCGGGATATTGCCGGGCACAGTCAATCAAATAAGGATTATTCAACATTGCCTGCATAGCGAAATTGACTTCACGGGCAAATTGCTGTTCTGTGCCACCAGCTGCTATAAATGCCTTTTTAGGGGAGATAAAACAACTTTCCAATCCTTTCAGTTGTACTGGAAAGGCTGGTGGGGCAGAAGGAACGGGCGGTTGTGGTGTGGAAGGTGTTGGGGAGACCGGTTCTGTTTTTGTTGGTGAAGGAGCATTGTGTTGTTCCATTCCCAAGTTCCCTTGTTGGGGGGATTGATTCTCTGTTTTACTCATTGCTCTTGATTATTATAAAAGTTAAACATCTTGTTCTTTTCAAATGCAGGTGTGTCCGGCACCATTATTCTTCGCCCTTTGAATCCCGGCTGAATAAATATCTGTGCACCGTCAAAATCATTGTTTTGTGTACAGTAAACATGCTGGTCTAACAATTTCTTGAATGCCAATGCACTTGCACCCATTTTCACAATTCCGTCTTCCAAATGGAAAGCCCAGTTAGCTGCACTGACAAATACTGCGTCATAGGGAGCTATCTTTTGTTGCATAACCCAGTAGAACTCCTTCCATACTCCAGTACGTTCATGTTCAAAAAACTGGTAGAAGGCTGCCGAAATACCGTAATGAAATTTGGCAATAGTCCGGTTAACTGTTTCTTCATGAAGATCATCAACCGCCAATGTTTTCCAGTCGACAATTTTCTTGGCCGTTTCCACATCAGGGCGATATTTGAACTTGCATCCTTCGTATTCAACGAAATGGCTGACTTCGGCTTTTCCCCATTTTAATATCTGCCTGATCTGTTTGGAGGTGTCCCGGCAATTATTAAGAAGCTCATAAACCATTGTTTCAACCAATTGTATATCGGTTGTGCTTGTCAATGTTTTACCGGGATTTGATTCTTTGGACTCTATTAGTGCAATCTGATATTTTTGGGTGTCTCGTCCATACGGACAGCCGGTTTTAGGATTTATAGGCGGCTCAAATACAAGAAGGTTGTTTCGCCACTTGTCAAGTTTTCCAGTATTAACAAGGCTTTCCATTGCATCATGGTACAGTGAACCTTTTTCAGAGGCTTCAATACTTATCTCAAATAATTCTGGGTGCAATGCCTTGTATCGGGCAAACTTTGGGGACACCATATAATCTTTAATCTGCGTACTACTTAGGAAATCTTTGAATCTTTCTCCACGGTGGTATTCTTCATTTGGCAGATCGTAAATTGTATCTTCTATATTACTCATATAATGAATTTGGAGTTTTACAAAAAACTCCCTACTTTCGCAAGCAAGGAGCCAATAACTAACTAAAAAACTTATTCATCACTTGTGGATAGTAATTCTTTGTAATTCTGTAATATGTATTCTTTTTCTTTATCTGTAAAAGAATAGGCTTTAGCCATAAATTTCATTGCCATATCCTCATTGTGATCGGAAAGGGGATAATAGTCAGTAGCGAATTTGTAAGTAAGCCTATTCAATCGCTCATACTTAACTTTGACCTCCTTAACCCATCCGCTTATCTCCGAGATGATGCCGGACGCTTCTTGCATCTTTTCGTCATATTCCTTTTGGTCTTTTGCTGCTTGTTCTTTCATAACCTTGTTCTGTGCGGCAAAGTTTGAAATCTTAGCATATAGTTCATCCGAATAAGCCCATCCTGAAATGATGTCAAAATCAGAGTTCCCATTAAACTTGTATTTCTCACTCTTTTTAAGGAACTTGTAATCACTCCCAAGTTTATTCCAATCGTAATCAACCTTTCGCAATGACTTCGCGCTTTTCAGAATTTCAGCAACCTTAGTCGCTTCATTAATGTCAGTAAACGCAAAACCATCCAAAAGCGGAATTGAGAAGTACTGAATATCAGCAGGCTCAATTTCAAATAATTCGGGAATTTTGGGTTTATCCATGATTTTGATACCTTCCTCCATCATGCGGAGTTTAATCAATTTCTGTACATCTTCCTCCGTTAACGCAAGAATCTCTTGATCGGTCATTTCTGTAAATCCTTTCATACTTTTAGCATTTAAAATGTGTTCCCGTCCGCGTTCCGATGGATTGTTGGCCGTAGCTTTTTAGCGGTGACCGCTTCTTGCGAAGCACGGGTATATATATCATTTAAAGTATCTATTCAGTTAAGAATGTATTTATAAACGCCCTACGTTTACTTTGTCATAATATAAGTTGTTTTTGATAACTTAGTGATTCGTGTGCTGCATCTTCTTATTGGCAGTCCGTATTCACACTCTTTTCACTAATCCGCTTTGGCTACTTTGTCGGTCTATTTCGCCCTTTAGATAAGCAGTAAACCTTGTTTTAAGTCTTTATTTGTTCAGACTATACAATATGTCAAAGAACGTTTTGTTAGTTCCCGGAAAGACGGCCAAATCCGTCCGGGATTATTTTCTTTCCATGAATTTTCTCAAAGCTGATTTGGTAAAAATGAGACTCTTGCCATTTTTGGTGTGAGGAATATCATGTATTCGATTGTATAAGGTTTGCAACTTCCATCCGAGAAATACAGCAGCTTGTTTGGCATTCAAATACTCTTCGGTTTCAGCAGTCGCCATTTCAGTTACAGCCTTTCTCACATCATTGCGAATAAACTTGTGCAGTTCTTCTGCAATCATTTTGGCATCTGAACGGTTCATTTCTTTATCGCTTCGATGGTTATCTGATTTTTATCTTTGTCGATGGATATTGAATATCTTTCAACGTCTTCACGGGGATCAGTAAAAGCTAATTGATAGGCGTAGCTTCTTGCATTGACGCAATCCTTGTAAGAATCCAGCTGCATTACTTTGGAAGAACCAGCTTTAATGCTTAGAATATCTTTCTTTGTTACTTTCATATTATTTTCTATTCTATACTTAAATTTTCCACAAAAAATTTGCATAAAAGAAAGCTAACAACTACATTTGCCAATGAGATATGTAGTAAGTGGCTTTTGAAGTTGCCAGCTTTCTTGTTGTTCAAACTTACACTCTTTGTTTGTTTGACGTTGCAAATATACTTCATATTTTCAGAAGTACAATAAAATACTTCTTAAAATTTGTAGTATTTCGTATGTTATAAAACATGTTTTAATGTAAGTTGTTGGTTTATAAAATGTTATACAAGTGAGGTTTGCGTAAAAAGAAAGCTTTCTGAAAAAAAAGTAATGTCGTTCTATTAGTATTATAATAATTAAAGAAGTAAAAGACGAACTCATTCGGTAAGGTGCTGGATTGCTGCATAGTTAGCCCTTAGACGGTTTCCCGTTTTTGCTATATGCAGCATAAGAAATGTCTCGTTCGTATAAGTACGCCGTTCTTAGCTGGCCGGGCATTAACAAGTTACCCGACTTCCCGGATTTTTCGCTTACTTGTAGCTGTGCAGGCATCCCGGTTTCGTTTGCCTCTCAATATCGCACGCCCTTCGCAGTATTGAGTTGTAAGAGTGTAACCCTCTGTCTCTCCGCTATGCGGCCTACCGCCGATTACACAATGTGGAGAAAAAGAAAATCCGCAAATAGGTAGCAGCTATTTACGGATTTCTATATATAAACTCCAAGTAGGATGTTTAATCAATTTATGTGGTAATACTGCTATTATTACGGATGCAAATATACTACTTAATTTATGAAGTATGCAAGAAGTTGACGATAAAAAATTGAGTGATCTCTCAAAAAGGTTTTTGCAAGCAATTTCATATTGTGGTTTGAGTGGATATAAATTAAAGAAAGACAATATTATATCCAGTGAATCAACCCTTACCAGTATAAAAAAAGGGATTCAGTTGCCAAGTAAAAAAACAATTGATGCTTTTTGTGAGAAGTATGATGTGAGCAGAGCATGGCTATATACTGGAGAAGGTTTGTTTGCAAAGACTCCATCAGGACAAATAGAACCTTCGGAGAAGGATATTAGGGATGCTCTGAAAAATGCAAGAATGCAATCAGACTCTACGATTAGTAAAGTAGCTCCTTATCTTCAAGATATTCTTGTAAAAGTAAAATATGTTCCGATGGATGCTGCGGCTTCATTTGTCGAAAGCTTATATAATACAGCTTATGAAATTGATTCTTATGGTGTCATGCCGGAAGAAGGTGAAGTGCTTGATGATTCTTATATGGTCTTTCAAGTACGTGGTGACAGCATGGAGCCAACTATACCGGACGGAGCTAAAATTCTTGCTCGCAAAATAGAAGAAGGTTTGTGGGAAAGCGCGTCAGGAGTTGTGAGTATTGTATATGGGAAAACACTTTCAGTCAAGCGGATATTAAAAAACAGTCTTTTCTTGGATAATGTGCTGACTTTAAAGGCTGATAACCCCAAGCATGGCCAGTTAGATGTCGAGAGAAGAGAAATAAGGGGGATGTGGCAAGCATTACGCATAATAAGTCAAAAGATTATTTGATATGGAAGAAAGGGCTATTGACAGATTACGAAAATTTGCAAGGTATGCACGTGATAAGGGAGTTGTCAAAGGCGAGAACTCGTTTGAGGCTTATTGTGAATTATCAAATAGATACATTTATAATTCCATAAGGAACGGGAAGGGGGCTATTGGAACTGATATAATAGCTCGTATTGTGGATAAGTTCCCGGAATTGAATGTGAAGTGGCTTTGTACTGGCAAAGGGAATATGATTGAGACGGATATTGATGCGAATGTCAACTACAAAGCAGCTTATGAAGGTGCGATGATGCAGATAGAAGCACTGCATAAAATTATAGAAGAAAATAAGCGGAGATGATATAAATATGATACCATTAATATATTTTTAATAAGTATTTTATTGATTATCAGTATAATAGTAAAATGTGTTAGTCCCGTACGCACCGCGAAAGGGAGTAACATTAGTTACTCCCTTTTTTGTTGTGTATCAAGCAATTAAGGCGTTGGGAGCAGATGGAGAACATATAAAAATTGGGTGCATATTTACCGGAAACTTACCAGTATTTCCCGATTTTTACCGATATTTTCACCTATAATGATACCGCCTTTGATACCATTTTTTTATTGTAGCGATAATCAGTAGATACCAAAACTCAAAAGAATATGAAATATCCGACAATGAGATTCGTCTTTGACCGTAAAAAGGTTGCGACAAAGACACACAAGGGACTCGTTCAAATTGAAGTTTTGAGCGAAGGTAAGAGAAAATGGATCGGAACCGGCGTTAAAGTCTATTCCGACCAATGGAATGATCGAAAGAAGATAATCAATTCGGTTGAAATGATTCAATTGAACCAGTGTCTTGATGAACAACTCCGGATTATCCAAAATTGGATTAATGAACTTATCAGCAAAAAGGAAGTTTTTGATTTTGATAAGCTGGATAGATTTTTGAGATATACCAATAAATCGGAAAGTTTTGTTGACTTTGTAGAAAGAAGAATTGAAGAGCGTGGAGATATAACGGAAAGTACCAAAGCTTCCCATCGGACATTTGCGACCTCATTACGTGAATTTGACAGAATAATATATTTTTCTGATCTCACAAAAGCCAATATCACATTGTATGATGATTGGTTACATGCTAAGGGCTATTCACAGCCGACAATATATAACTATCATAAACGTAACAAACGTTATATCCACGAGGCCATAAAGTTTGATTTGCTAAAAAATGATCCGTATAAGGGGGAGCGTTTTTCCCGTGGCAAACATGCCATCAGGAAATATTTGACTGCCGAAGAATTGAAGAAAGTGAAAGATGCTCAAATAGACTCGGAAACGATCTGTAGAGTCCGTGACCTTTTTATTTTTCAGGCATATACTGGAATATCCTATGCTGATCTTGCTAAATTCAATTTCAAACGTGACGTACAAAAACGCGGCAATAAGTATGTTATATTGGATATTCGTTTAAAGACAGAAGAAAACTATTTTATCGTATTACTGTCTCCTGCAATGGAAATATTGAAAAAATATGATTATGTGCTTCCGATTATCAGTAATCAACAATACAATTTGCGGCTTAAAATAGTTGCTGATTATGCAGGGCTTGATAGAAATTTGACCGTTCACATGAGCAGGCACACATTTGCGACAATGTGCCTGAACAATGGGGTTAAAATGGAAAATGTGAGTAAAATGCTCGGTCATACAAATGTACGCACCACACAACAATATGCTAAAGTTCTGAATGCCGAAGTGGAAAAAGACTTTGAGATGCTGGAACGGATTTTGTCATAGTATAAGAGAGCCACGCTAAAATAGTTCTACCGATATTTAGCGTGGCTTGTTTCATTTAAAATACTCCATAACTTGTGCCGATTGTTCACGGAGACCACAGCAAAGATAATTTTGAGTCATTTCCACGCTTGCATGTCCCATCATTTGGCTTATTGAGTATAAATCGGCACCGCGTAAATACAAATTGGTTGCAAAACTCCGGCGTGCCGTGTGGCTTGAAACAAATTCCCATTTTTCACCTTCCACTTCCTTTCCGGCCTTGAATACTTTAACCGCCTCTGTGATTCCGGCTTTCCGGCAAATATTACGGATATTATTGTTGAATGTCGGATCAGTAACTTCTTCTTTTGGCAAATTTGTTAGTAGCTCTTTCACGATTGGCTTCAATGGCACTGTGGCATGAGTTTTAGTTTTTAGGCTGACATAAGAGATCATTCCACCCACTATATTACGGTTGTTCAACCGTGTATAGTCGCTATGACGGCAACCGGTAAAGGCTCCTATTAAAAATTGTGTGCGTACCAATTGTTCGTTGGCATTCTTGGGAACATAGGTGATAATTCGTTCAAGTTCTTCATCAGTAAGCCAAACATTAGTGCTTCTCACATTTTTTACTGAAAGGATTTTATTATAGTCTTTAGGTAGCTCAACCTCTTCATTATACAAGTTCAATACAGCTTTTAATTTGGCGGCATATTGGCGAACAGAGTTTGGTGCCAGCCGTTCTTCCATATAATCAACAAAAGTCTGCAATCGGACTTTTGAAAGATTCTCCCATGTTGCCGGGCAATCATTTGCCCGACTATACATGTTGAGTATAATTTCATATTTTGGGTATTTTGCCAAGAATGCTATGCGTAAGTCTTTCATTTTTATTTCATTTCTTTATTCCAACCATCATAAATATCTTCCCAATTATCACCTAAGCCAACCCTTATGCCGAAAGCGTTGTAACATTGTTGTACCGCTTCTTTCGGTGGTAAGTATCTCCCGTCACTTAACATTATATAGCCTTCGTTTATTTCTTGTTGTAGCAGATTTATATCTACTGGCATGATTTCATCAGGGAACAGCACCACGTTTCCTTTACTTGTTTGATAACTGACTCTTGGTAGTTCAAAATGCCCTCTCTGTCCGGTCAATAAAGAACAGATTCCAATTTCTCCGGTAATGAGATGAACTTCCGTGTTTGGCGCATTTATAACCATAAAATAGGCGTTATCGTCATTTTGGAAATGATTTACTACTCTGCCAACCCTTTCTGTATCACATCTTCTCATTCTCTCGTCCCAAAGATGTCCCATATCATCATGGAATCGGATATAATCTCTTACTTTATCCCATGTTCTTACAGACAGAAATTTCATAGCAGGTAGAGTAAGAGTTTTTTCTACACCATTATCATATTTAAGTTCATGGGTAAAGTAATGTTTTCGTGAGCCGGTAATGTGTATATCCGTAACATCAAAGTTTTCATCATATCCGTTTTCGGTGGAATATTCTTCAAGAACAACAATATCACTCTGTACGATTTCATCAACTATCTTTTGAAACTCATTATAGGCATTGGTTAGCAGGTTTTCGGTATTCATGTTGTCCTGCATGGGTATTTGTGCAACAAGTCTTATTGGGTATTCATTATGTTCTGTACCGTAGCACATATTCTCCACAATACCACAATTAACCTTCCCACATCTTTCATGAAAGAAGTCCATTGTACGCAATACATCTTGGTTGCTTAATTTCGTGGGTTGGGTGACAAACAGCACATAACTTACTTTTACCCTACTAAGAAGTTCTATATGCACGTTTGTAACACTTGGAGGCGTGTCAATAAGAACATAATCCGGGTTGATAGAGTGTATTTTCTTTTTAGCCAGTTCAAGATATTGCCTTACCATTGATTTTTCCAAGTAAATAAACTTGGAAAACATATTTCCAGAAGAGTGTACCCAAATCATTTCATGCGGATGATCGCCTTCAAATTCGGTGTTCATTGACGGGGTGTTTATATCTGCATCAATGATAAACACCTTATTCCCTTGTTTTGCAAGTAATCTTGCTATATTTGCGGTTGTTGTGGTTTTGCCTACGCCGCCTTTGCCTGAATATATTATAATAGCTTTCATATCAATTAAATATTTGGTTCAATAAATTCTATATTAGCCATTCGCATTTCATCTTCAAACGTCCATTTGTAATTGTGATTTTCCCAAAATGAAGCATATTCACAACCACGGCAAGTAACGGAATATCGGCCTTCTCCTATTTTTCTTGCTTTACAAACATCACGGAAAATCCGATTATTATCGGAAAGTCTGTAAAACATACGATCTCTTTTCCTTCATCCAGTAGCTTTTTAAGAAGCTGATAGTCACGACTGGTTTTATATGGCATATTCATGGTTGGACTCCTTCTTTCATCAATTCAGGATTATCAAAAGCATTTCCTATCACTTCACATCTATCGCTGACGTACCACAACGGAGTAAAGCCACATGCCTTGTTCTTGTAGCAAAACATACCTTTATGAAATAATACCTCAACTGTAAATTGATAGGAGCTTTCACTTTCATGAATCAGTATTAGATCATGTTCGAAGATGCTATTACCGTTCTTATCGGTTATTTCGCTGAACTGACAGACTGTTTCGGGAATAACACCAACCCACTTGTTGGGTTCTACTTCAAAGAATACATTGTACATCTTTCTTTTGATGGTTCCATAGGAAATGGTCATACTCTTTACCCATTCACCACCGTTAACCCTTTTCGCTCTAAATTTTATCATTCTCATATAAATATCCAATTAAGATTCAAGTTTTTTAATAAATTCATTTAATCTATCGGCTGAATAATCGGTACCACCAATTATGAAGTAACCATCAACAGCAAATTTGAATGCTTCAATGGCTTTTTGTCTCATTCCTTCTTCGGCTATCGCTATTGCTGCATAGGCTTTTGCTTCTGATATGGCATATTGCACATAGCCGGTAGAATCCATCCGGTTGTCACTTTCCAAATCCAAAGTGTTACGTCTGATATAATCTTTTGCTTTTTGATTCATAATTATGCTAAAATTGCTTTATTTGTTTTCTAAATTCGTTCCATTCGTTGTTGGTAAAGTTGAAAAGAGTCTTTTTGCCTTTTTCTTCCCAATCACTTATGGCATAACCTACTAAATAAACTTTTTTAGTGCTGAAATCAAATCCCGTCACCCTATAACGTTTCTCATTATCCCGGTACATTGCCCCTTTGCATAACCTTCTGCCTTTGGAGTCTATGAAGGGTTTAATATTGCAGAATGCTTCATAGCTTTGGCAGGCTGAAATATTTCCCGAAGTAACAGCTTTCCGATAGAAATTTTCACCATAGCCCTTACCGTTGGCGTTGACTCCAAACCAGTAACCACCGCTGAATTTTGAAAATATATTCTGAAAATCCTCTTTATTGAATTTCATTTGAGATATTATAGCCAACTTTACTGCTTCATACATGGCTATGTTGACTCGTAAATAAGAATCAGTCTTTTCATTGTTCCAAACAAATTCTATCAGTTCAAAAGCTTTTGATTTTTCATTCATACTTTTGGGTATTTTCCTTCTCCTTTCGGATCAGTTCATTAATAAATTTACTCATGTTTGGTTGCTCTCTGACAAAATCAACCAAATCAATATCCAGTCTAATAGCATAGACCTTACTTTTCGTAACCGGTTTGTTTCGGCGATAACTTCTTTTGGCTTGTTTATTCTCTTCCATAATGATTCATTGATATATGTAATAATTCGTTTGAAATGGCTATAATTTAGGTTTGTTTGCCTCTTTTGTTCCGTCTCTGATTCGATGATTACCTTTGGTGTGAAAACGTCTGAAATCGCCCCAAAATAGTTCATCTGCATTTGCCTTTGGTCGGATTGTTCCCCAAACATATCGCCGTAATAGTTCGGGTAACATCATGGAAACAAACAGTAACGCTATACATTGGTGATTCAATAGTTCGGGCACAACGATTCGGCTGATAGTTCGTTCATGTTTATGTATGAAGATAGGCACCGGGAAAACCAAAGGCCGATCAATATACAATAGTTCGGGTGTGTATGCGCGTACTGGTTCATCCTCTGTTATTGGTTCGGGTACATTTGCGTTTGTTTCTTCGCTTACTGGTTCGGTTAATAGTTCAGGCAAAGAAATGCCGGATAGTTCGGTTAACATTGTTAGCCTCTGTAATGCTTTGTTTATTTGATCCTGATAAAACCAACGGGAAATAAAATCTATCAGAGCTACCAAAGCAAAGACAAACGCCGGTGTTTTCGTTTGTGCATCCACATATAAGGCCGGTAAATGTGTTCCCGGTTCTCTTACCGGTTCTTTTTCCGGGATGATCGGAGCTTTGGCGCGATCTAAAGCCTTTATATTACATTTTAAGTTCGGGCAAATAGAATCATTTATAAATGCAGGCATAACCACACCTATACGCGCCGTCTTATCATCAAAGACCGCCGCCCGATCAGGTGCAACCAGCCACACGCCACCAGTCCAGCCGGAAAGCAAGGGGATAACGTTTGATGCAAAGAAACCTAACTTTATATCAATTAAAGCGGCTTTTTCCAATGTTGCACAAAGTTCTTTGTGTCCGTTACTGTCTGCATCATTATAAGATAAATAAACTTTATTATCTCCGGCAATAGTACGAAGTGAAAAACCGCTTTTTTTGTTTCGTTTGGCTATTTCTTTTACAAAACCGGCAACCGCTTTTAATTCGCTTTTCTGAATCTTTATAAATCCGTCTTTTGAAAGATGGGGGTACACAAGCCGGTAATTAGGGAAATATCCGGCAAAATCACAAACAAAGGTTTGTTTCTTGTCGTTGGTTATTTCTGTAATATTGCCGCCGTCCTGATTACAAACACAAACAGAACACCGGCCAACCATTTCTTTTAAATGTTTGGGATTGATAAATAATTTTAGACCGTCAGGTAAAAGCCCGGATGTTTCAATAATTACGGGGTATTCTTTTAATGTACGCCCGTCAGAAGCAACTAAAGCCGATTTGTAAGGATCAAGATAAATATAATTAAATGCCGGTCTTAAAGGATCTTTTGTTACTAATTTAGTGATATTTAGATGTTCCTTTATAATCCACATATCAAAGGAGCAAACAATATTTTCGCGCTCTTCTATTTTGGTAAACCTTGTTTTATTGGCTTGTTTGGTGCTTATCAGCTTTTCAAATTGCCAAACAAGATTAAAAAACTGATCCACTGGAAAGGAACATTTAAAGCTGTTTATTTGTACAGTCCTAAAATCCGTTATATTTAGTTTGGCATCAACGCAAAGATATTTTATATTTATCTCGTTCCCGTTGGCATCTTTCAGTTTTGCAAGCTCCGCGGCGGTATAGGTGCCGGGAGCTATTTCTATTTCATTTGTAAAAACGTCGTTTGCTATTTTAACCAATTCGGCCAAAATGAGGCCGTTAAATTCTTTTTCATTCATAACATTAAATAGTTAGATATTTTACACCAAAGTAAAAGCCTAAAGCAAGGCAAAAAAGCAAGTAAATAGAAAGCAGCCAAAGACCGCCAAACACGCTAAAGCAGATTAATAAAACTACTATTAGCCAAATAATTACGCCCACCATGTTAGAAAGTAGGGTTTTCAAGCCCTTGCAAAAAATCTTCCTCCGTTATACTCTCACATATATTTGAGCCATCAACATAAACACTAAATCCGGTTGCGGTACGGAATACTTCTAATTTGTGCGTTTCTCCGTTTGGGGATTCTATTATATAAGTAGTCATAATATAAAAGTTTAAAGGAATGCCGGAAAACCGTCCGGCGCGGTGGAATATTTGTATTATTCGTTTATGTTATGCAAATTACAGTTCCAAACGTGTTTAGGAAATGAACCGTCTTTGTTAAGGCTAACAATAGATGTATTATCCCCGTTATCCTTTATTACATAAACTATAAGTTTTCTAAATCCGTATAATCCAATATGATATAATATCTTTTTCTCCATAAATTTAAAATTTGTCTGATTGATCATTTTTATTTATGAAGTCTTTTAATTTCTTGAGATCGGTGCCGGAGATGAACACCACGGCACCGAATAAAAGCAGCATTAAACAAAACATATTCGCATTATAGTTTGGTTCTGATGTTACGTTATATATATAGCTTCCACAACGCACCAGCAGCGCGGCAATTTTCATTCCTCTAATACTGCCGGATTTATGAAAGTTCGGGAAACGGAATATATTCACCCGTTTTCCTTCTTCTTTTGTTATTCTACGTACTTTCATAAGACTATTTCATTTTAAAAGTTATGCCAACAGGTAACAAAGAACGGTTAACACTGGAAACGAATTTATTAAAATCGTTCTCCGTTACTTTTGTTTCGTAGTCTTTCCAATTAAAAACAAGCTCGTTACTATGATCGTAATATATCACATTATTAACTGATAACCCGGCATCAAGAACGGCCAACATAAATCGCATATATTATTTTTGCAATCATCAGCCAGTAATATTTTAACATCGATTTTAAAGGTTGTCCCGGCTTGAATATATCTTTTTGATACTGTGTAAAAAAGTCTATTTGTAGTTGTCATAATACAAAGTTTTAAAGGGTGAATAATGAAAAGTAAGAAGTAACCCGGAGCCATGACAGCCCCGGAAATAATTACTATTTATTGTTTGCAAGGTATTCCACGCATCCGATAATATAGGCCGCGTGTTCTCTTGCTGCTTGTTCTTTTTCTTGCTTGGTTGCGGTCTTATGATCCAGATCGGAAAGCTTTTTAGCCGCCATCCGCACGATCTTTTTCATAGTGGAACAGTTTGCAAGATATTCAACGGAAGGAGTTAAACCGCGGTTTACTTTTTTCAAAAGTGCATTTTGCAGCCATTCAGTAAGCGCGTAAATATCGCGAGAATTGCGAATGTAGATAATTAGCAAATTTGTATTCATAACGCAAAATTTAAAGGGTGAAACTTGGTTTGTCTTTGTTTTTCCCTTAACTTTGCGTTGTCACTGTGGTAGGTGATCCGATAAACGCAAAGTTTAAAGGGAGGCCGGGAAGAGTTGCCAAACTCGACCCGGTTTTTTATTAGTATGAAATCTTTTGAATACAATCAAAAGGAATTAACAACGCTATATGTTTATCTTGATAGTGAATCAATTCAAAACTATTTGCCGTTGATAGTCTTATAATAGCGGCTTTTTTCGCTGTTTCTTGAAATACATCAAAATGAACCTTCAAACGGTTGCAACTGTTTGTGCCCTCTGGGGCTACATGTACAGCGTTTAGCGTTACATTTTTGTTTTGTAAGTTTAGTAATACTTCCATGATCTTATATTTTAAATTAAACATTCAAACAAGAAAGAAGTAAAAGCGGGATTTGTGGTAGGTGATCCGATCTTTTATCTCCTTTTCTGTATTACAAAGATACGAATAATATTTGTAATACAAAACAAAATGTACTTTTATTTTTAAGAAAATGTCCTGTTTTTGCATTTATTAACATTTATATAAATAACTAATAATCAATATATTACACAATGATGCAAATGTAAATATAAAGCATTTATGAAGTAAGGAAATTTTTGTAATGGGCAGGCTTTAAATATGCTTATTTGCTTTATTTCTAGCCTTTGTTTAACTTTGTAGCAAGTTACAGAGCGCGAGACGCCAATATAATAAACTCTTTCATATCGTTTTATATGGTGTACAGTAAGCGCGTAACAGATTTACAGCAAATTTATCAATTAACCCCGGATGATGTTTTCTTTTGTATGCTTGTTGCATCAGGAGCCAGTCGTGGCGAAGCATACGCAACTATATTTAGACCACGATCTACCAAAATAGAAACGGCGCAACGCGGAGCCGCCCAGCTTGCAAAGGATAAACCCGGCATTAATAAACTAATACGGTCTTTTGAAGATAACCGCGCAGCCTTCCTTCCTGAAAATGATAGCCCCAAAAGCAAGAAGAAAAAGAAAAACACAGAAACAGAAGAGGAAGAAAAAGCCGGGAATGTTGCACAATACCGGGATAAAGACGCGGTTTTATCAGGTCTCGAACAAACTTTGCCTTATTTGAGGGGGAAAGATCGTGCGGATGTATTAATGAAAATTGCCGATCTCCAGCAAATGAAGAAGGACGAAAATACAGAAGAAGAGGAAACAGTACATTATTATCTGCCTTTGCAGTGTTATAGATGCAGCCTTTTTATAGCTGATCGAGCAAAGCGGAAAGCGGAAAAGCCGGATTATATTTAATATTATAGGTATAATATAAAGAGAATCAAGGCAAAGCGCGGCTTTTCTCCTTCTTTGCCGGTCAACTGGGGAATGAAAGCAGGGAGGGCACCCCCCCCCCGGCTACCCAAGACACCAAGCATGTTTCAATCCCGGTCAAGATTTTTTATTTTTTTTTTTTTTTGGAGTCAATAATGGATGTTTTTAAGGCTTTTCCAATGATAAATTACAAAAGTGAATGTCTGATGTATAGTTTTACTTCTGAAAATGTATAGTATATGTATGGTTTACTTCATAACTATACATGTGTAAATCATTCATTATTAAGTCAATGGAAATTTAATGTATAGTATGTATAGTTTATATGTAAATTGCGTATGGAAAAAAATATATATAATATGGTTTTCATAAAAAACTATACATACTATGCACTATTTTTCCATTGATTTGTATTTCAATATGTTATATATGTATAGTTGCCTTTAAAACCCTACATAAACCCTACATATCAGAGAGAATGCTCCCTCTGTATTTCCTATTGAAATAGAGTCGTTATCCTTTGTTTGCCAATATTTTATGATTACTTATATTGAATGGTGCTATGAATACAAAATATGATAAAAAAGCCTTCAAAAGCACGTGTTTATTCTATATTTTAAGTAGAAAATAATAGTATTTATATGATAATTATGTAGAAAATAGACTATATTTGTGGCGTAAAACGGCCTGAAAATAGGCATAAAACTATCAAAAACACTTGTTTTTGAATATATAATGATATTTTATAAAAATACATGAGTTTGATCCGGTGATATATCCACGCAAGTTTTGGGTTTGCAGTCAGTACAGATACATTTTCAGATAGATTTGAAGGTGTAAGTGAATGGGATGATACTGCTGATGCCATTGTGGACTGTGTTCGTGATAAACTGCGAAATTTGGGGGGGGTGGTATTCTTGTCCGATTTGAAAGTAAGAATGCCATTACTATAGCAAATATCGCTCATGAAAGTTCACATATAGCGATGAACATATTTGATTATATAGGTGCAAAAGTGGATTTAGCTAATCAGGAAACATTCTCGTATCTTGTTGGATGGGGTTGCTGACTGTATCAATCAGGTAAGGACTGGTAAATTTAAAGACTGAAATGGAGTCGGGAAAGTATAGGAAGTTGTTAAATGAGGTCTTTGGGCTTATGAAAGGCGAGAAACTGGATGCCGCCTTACAAGAGTCCAAAAGTGCAGCGCGTGTTGACGCTGTGCAGGACTTGATGCGTGCAGCCATTATACGATCTTCGATTTGTAAGTTCAATGGTACTCCTTACTATTTCAGTGGCCGGATATATGAAGAGATGGCATGGGATGATTTTGGTAACCTGATATATGACTTGATGCGTAAATGCAAAATGCCCAATGGTGATTATTCCCGTGTGGAGGGTGTACTGAAAGTCTGTAAGCGTGTGGTGGCAGGAAAAGCCTTGAAGCCTGATAATGCCATTGTGGTGTTCAATAACTGTGTGTTTGATATGAATGCTCGCCGTGCACATTCTTTCAACCGCCGTTGGGTACAGACTACATGCGTTCCCTATGACTACAAGCCGGAAGAGCATGTCTTTCTTTGGAGAATGTTCCTGGATGAAGTTTTGCCGGACAAAAACATGCAAAAAGTTTTGCAGGAGTTTCTTGGAAGTATTTTTGTTGACCGGCGTGTGGCGAAAATGGAAACTATGCTTGTTCTTCGTGGCTCCGGCTCCAATGGCAAAAGTGTAGTCTTTGAAACGATCATGGGCATACTTGGCCGGGATAATGTCAGCAATTTCGGCATAGGTGCATTGATTACTGGAAATGAGAGAAAAAAAAATATCGCTTTCATTAATGGCAAGCGGTTGAACTACTGTTCTGAAATACAAGCGTTAGAGTTTGGTAAGGATAGTGACACGTTGAAGAGCCTTATCAGTGGTGAACCTACCGAAGCCCGGCCTATCTATGGCGATAACTTCACTGCTTACAATATTCCCCTGCTTATGGCAAATGCCAACCAAATGCCGTATTTGAAAGACTGGAGCTATGGAATGAGGCGGCGTATTTGCATTATTCCCTTTGAGGTGGAGATACCCAAAGCCCGGCAGAAAAAAGAACTGTCACGGGATTTGGAGGCCGAATACCCAGCTATATTCAATTGGATATTGGAAGGACGTGACCGTTTTATCGCCAATGGTTATAAGTTGACAGACAGTAAGGAGCTTGAAAATGTCATGGATGAATATCAGTCGGAAAGTAGTACCGTAATGAAGTTCATGTATCAAATGAACTATCTGTGCCGCTATGAGGAAATTGCCGATATTGAACCCAAATGGATGTCTTCGGCCATTCTGTACCGGAAATATTGCAAATGGTGTAGGGACAATAATGCCAAAGAAGAGAATGTGACAGTATTCGGACGTATTCTTTCGGAAGCCGGTTATCGTAAAAAAAGAACCCCGAATGGTCAGGTGTATGGTTTGTATGGAACAGCCTTGACGGAAAAACTCTATTATGAGAAACGGGAAGCCCTACGGGGTAACTATAAGCAAAGGATCGCTAAACCGGTTTATCAAGATGGCAAACGATACGCTTATACCCATGAAGGGCTTGCGGCCTGCTTGTCATTGAGCATTTATCAAGTCCAGCGTTTGTTCCGGGAGAAGAAACTGGAGGGGACGTACCACATGGAGAAGAGAACAACTGTTTTTGACTTGGACGCTGTGGAGAAGATTATCAAACAATTAAAAATAAGAACCAAATAGTATGATCGCACCGGATGAATTTGCAGAGGTTATTGAAAAAATAGATAACCTACGGGGAGCATTGGAAATCCCTATGCCAGCTGGATTTCATGTAAATCAAATGAAGCGTGAGCTTGAAGAAGTATCAGACAAATTAAAACGGATTTACGTTGAGGAAGAAGACGAAAATCCATGGGAGGAATAAGCATGGCAGTAAAATTTAGACACAAGGAAACGGGATTGTTCTTTTGCAGGGCAAAGGGATTATCCCCTTCAAGAAGAGATTATGACAAACTTGGAGAAGAAGGTATTTTTAGGAAAAGGCATTTGTCTAAGCGAGGAAGAATCTACGAAAGCGCAACTGAAAATCAGAAACGGGATTGGATTGGTAAGAAACATGCAGATGAATTTGAAATAGTAAAAGTATGAAAAATATGAATCACATAGAGTTAAGTGTTGAGCTGATGTCTATTCTTCGGGCCTTGAACTATTCATGTGAATTGAAGACAATAGAAGGTAAGAGCATTGTAATGGATATAGCAGTGCAAGGAGAATTGTCTGTCAGACACCAAAAAATGATTGAAATGCTTCTTGGTGGATTTCTCTCTGAATTTTATTGGGTAAATGGGAAGCATCATATTTATATCAGAGAAGAGTGCAAAGGGCTTCTTCCTGATGATGATAGGTATAGTTGCTTGATTCATGAAATGAATAAAGTATCATCGGATGAAGAACGTATAAACTCTTACGGTAAGGAATACTTTTTTAATCTTGGAGATAGATTTGAACGTAAATTAAAAATAGGATTATGAGCAAAAAAACAAATGGTATTCAGGTAGGTAACTTTATTGTTACGAGGGATAATGGTAGTGAACATGACTGGATCAGTATTAAGGCAGTGTCAGGTTTTTGGAGTATGCGTTTTCGGGATGATAACGGAATGTTTTCCCGGATTCGGGAGTTAACCAACAATAAGGAACTTCGTGAATATTTGGAAACATGGATCAAAGTATGTTTCCTTATTAGTAATGCAACCCCTGACGTTAAGTTTATGGAAGAGTTTTTTAAAAGCTATTCTGATCTTACCGAACGGCTACGAGGCTTGCAGCAACCAGTATCACCGGAAGATGATGCCAAGATACTGGAAGAAGAGAGAAACATGAATAGTATCAAGGAAGGTATTAAGGAGGAACATAAAAATGAGGGTACCGACTGATAAGGAAATTGAAGAGGCCAAAGAATACCTCCGTCAACGTCTGGATGCGGAGCTATCCATGCGTACCAATCTTCAAATTGTAATGATCGAGGCGGCAAAGCAAATTATAGATATTTCATACCGGTACAAGATCAGCCCTGAACTATTCCGTTTTTCAGCAAACAGACAGTTGCAGGAGGAAGTGGATGCCATTATTTTATCCCTTCTTGAAATAATTGAAGACTATACTTATACTTTGGCAGTAGCGACACATGAGGATAATAAGGATGCAATCATAACATGTATAACGCGAGAATCATACGGCAAAACCTTCACACAACGTGCAAGAGAATATGTTGACCGGTTTTCAAAGGAGGTTGAAACGGCCATTGCCGCCGGATTACTACTGAACCTTTCCAAAGACAAATTACTTTCATCTATCAGGCAGTCGGTAAAAACGCCATTGCTTAATGAGCATGTACAGAGAGCTATTTCAAAGGGTTATCCGATTATTTCAAGACTCGGTGTTCAGGAGTCTTTTGGAGTAGGACGTACTGTAAGCTCTTGGACTGCACTGTCAGATTTGACGGAGTATGCTGTGGCAGAGGGTTGGATGAAGCATTGGGAATTGCAGGCTAAAGCCTGTGGAGCCGTAGGGTTCTTTGTCATGCGTGGCAGCTCCTATCCTTGTAACATTTGTGACGATGAAGTCGGATTTCATGTGGAATGGGACAAATTACCACCGTATCACGGTCATTGTAAATGCTTTGCCGTTCCCGTATCAGCAATATAATTATTTAACATACTAAATATCAGAATATTATGTTTGGATTATCATTAATCAGCACAAAGAAACTCAATCATCTTGCATCAGAATGCAGCAAACTGGCTATTGCCAATGTTGAGCTTTCAAAACAAAATGCGACACAATCTAAAACTATTATGGAACTTACTGGAGAAGTCCGGGTGCTAAATTCTAAAATCCTTCTGAATGAAAGTATCAATGATGATCTGCAAAAGAAGCTTAACCGGAAATATCCTCGAAAGCCTTATAATAAAAAATTGTATCGAAAGTAGTGTCATATTCAATTCATTCATTACATTTGCAATGTAGAAGCTGACTTGTTATAACACAAGCTTATCAACCAAATTGTTGAAAAAGTAAAGCCTCTGTCTATTTTATGTAGGCAGAGGCGGCTTTTCCTAATGTATAGTTACATTGGATTCAGAGCGCGGAGTACGGGATTGCTTTCGCGCTCCGCGTTGGTACAGATCATTTTGCATTACCCTCTTTATTTTCATTTTTCTTGATTTTCAGTTGATATAGCAAGTCAGCTTGTTGCTGTTCCTTATATTCACGCATGATACGATCCCATTCATTGTTTTTTCCATAGCCGGATTCTTCCGAGCCGGTTTCTTTTGATAAAATACCGGCACCGACTAATTGTACCAAGTTCGATACCAATTCGGCTGCATTTTGGTGGACGTATGGAACTGCCCACGAAAAAATTTTCAAATTGAGGAATTTGGTAAGTTGGCCTTTTTCTGTTCCATATCCGTGCAGGAACAGCCGTTTCATTTTGTCTATTGATTCGTCAAATTCCTTGCAGTCAATCATGGCTTTTTCCAAAGATGGTGAATAGATCAGCTTGATAGCAACACCCGGTAAATCTCCTGACTTTACTTCGGGAGGCATGACAACAAAACTCCCCATAAAAATCATTTTAAGTAATGTATTAATTTGAAGTTCAAATGATTGTGATGCTTCGGGACGATTCATAAAGCCTGCATCATCATCCTTCCCCATAGTGATAGCTTTTACCGCACCATACATATCTCCCTGAATCTCAACATCTTCACCTTTAAGTAACATGATTGGAAATGCGTATGCCATATTGTTTTGACACAAATGGGAAATAGCCAGTTCGTACTTGTCGATATTATCTTGTGAAAAGCTCCAGCAGGCACCGTGTTTGTCCCGATAATATACAACCGGACATTCGGTAAATCCATGATCGTGTTCTTCCACTAATGTATATCCTTCAATACCGAAATACTGTTTCACTTTGTTTATTGCTCCGGCTATTCCCCTTTTATCCTGCCGGTAACGGTACATTTTTTTATTATCCCACACTTCCACCCAAGAAATGAGTTCCTTTCCCTCTTCGTCATAGTCGCTGTATCGCCGGGCAAACAGTGTCATTTGACCGGTTATGGAATCGTAGTGAGGATAAAGAGTGTCACCATCAAAATAGGAGAGATTCTTGGTGAACACCTTGCCTTCATTCATATAGAATACGATTGCTGCATCTCCCGTTATTTTTACACTTTTGGCATATTCGTAAAATGCAATCTCCATATTTTTATCCAGCCATCCTTTTTGAAATTCGAGAAATATTTCCCGTGAACTTTCATCAACTTTGGTATCGGTCAGCTCATGATGAATGTCATTGCCACATAGATGTACAAGTTGTTGGATAGTGATTATCATCTGAAAGGGAAAAGAAGCACGGAATACTTTCTCCCGGAAGAACCGTTTCTTCTCTTCGTCATATTTCAGTCTGTCCGGGTAAAACAATTCCGAATTGATCTTGTGCCCTGAAGGATAAAACTCACGGATAAAATCAGCCTGCGAAATGAGCTGCCATGTCAGCCTATCACTGTTGTTTGTGAACGATGCGTTTCTTAAATCGCTCGTAATCCTGCCTTGCAAGTAACCTTCGGGAGTAACCCTTGCAAAAGGCTTTTTTGTAAGAATCTCTGCTATCATATTAATCCTAAACCTTTTATGTGTTTGCGTTTATGTTTAATTTCAAAAATCATTCGCATAAGCAATGCTTCTATGAAGTCGGGAGAATGACCTACTAATTTTTTCATTATAATCTTCTTGATAATAGTCCAGCCTTTCTCTTCACTGTCTTCATCCTTTCGTATCGCTTTCCTTTCCTTGTCGAGAATCTGTCTAAGGGGAACTTTCTCAAACCCTTTGCCGGAGAACTTGCGTTCAAGAAGAGTCGGTTCAATGGAAATCTCCCGGTTGATAATTTTTTGTGCGAACAGATATGCCGCTTGTGATTTTAAATTCGCATAGATGTATTTGAATTTCTCTTCCACGGCTTCTTTGTTGTTGAATGGGATTGCATTCGGGAAAAAGCCTTTGAATATTTGTCCGAGTCCGTTAAGGTCATAGGTGAAGCATTCTTCTCTTACATGCCATTCTTCCAGCATCGCTTTTACGGTATCGACTGTTTTCTTGCTGTCAAGTTTGCAAACAAATATGTCTCTTATATGCCATCCTTCCCACAGCCACATGACAAGACTGTCGCCACCCTCAAATGCCGCATCACATGATACCCGGCGTATTCCATCACCTATCTGCATGGAATTGCGGTATAAGGCTTCCATGTGAGTCAGCTTTATTATATCATCTCCGGCAGCTTTGTATTTCCAGTTACCGTCAAGATCGCGTGCGCGTTGTTCGTCTGACTGGTTGACAAGGTTAGCCAAATAGGTCGGATCAGAAGACATCAGTTTTACATTATCGGAAAGTTTTGCTTCAATAAAAGTAACCGACTTGATAAACAGTTCTTGTGGTGTGCCATATTGCTCATACTCCGGCTTCCAGTAGGCGTGTATAATATCCTTGCATTGCTCATATACTTCCTCACGGGTATCTCCCCAATATATACCTGAAACATTGTCCCCGTCCATAAAACAATACCGGACTCTGCCATCACGTTCCGGGATTGGAAGACCATCTTCTCCGATCCACCAGTCAATGAATTTTGCAACCCAGCTGTCAGGATCAGGGTTACATGTTCCGATAAAGCGGTTACGGATATGAAAGGCGTTACGGTTACAAGTGATAAGGTATTTGAATTTGAGATATTCCATGTGGGTTATTTCATCCACACCTATATATGCGAACTGTTTACCTTGAAAACGCTTTTTGAAATCGTCAAGTGTGTCAGCATGATAGCTGAATTTTAAAAATCCACCTTTATAGAAATTCCAGCGCATGTCGTTTTTGGACTTGTTGTATTCCCCAAAATCATCATATAAGGTGGATGATGTTTCTACCATATCAGAGAGATCGTCTATCTCATGCCGGAGAAGCACAGAACGGAAGTTTTTATTTTTTATATCTTTCAATGTTTCCATAAGAAGAGTAAAAGTTTTACTTCCTCCACGGCATCCCCCACAGATGGTAATATCAGCCGGGGTGGAGAGCATGTTTTCCTGCCCTCCACCTTGTGCGATTATCTTATTCGGATTAGGAATTTTCCTATCCGCGTCCCTTAACATTTGGATATATTCATAATCAAGCACCAAACTGGCATTAACCGTTTTTATTCCACTATATTTCTCCATAAAAAGAAAACCGATCCTCACATTACACATGTGGAGACCGGCCTATAAGCTCTGATTCTAATATTGCAGTACAAAAATACGCATAAAGAGTATTATTTTCTACATTTTAATAGAAAATAATATCAAAAATGTTTTGAGAAAAGAAATCCAGTACATATATTTGCAACGAAAACATGGAGTATGATAAAAATTAGTGCGGATAAAGATGCAGATCAAAGGGAAATATACAACAAGATAGTTTTATGTCCGATATGCGGTCAGAAACTAACTGATATAAGCTATGTCAATGGTGTTGTTATATTGAGAGTGAAGTGTCGTAGATGCAAGAACTACATAAATGTGGATATTGTGGGTACAAAGTAGTTTTCAGGATAATATCGCGGAGTGGAGCAGCTGGTAGCTCGTTGGGATCATAGCCCAAAGGTCATTCGTTCGAGTCGAATCTCCGCAACAATAGTTGGAGTTGCCGCATTGTTTCTCCCTTCGATGTGGCGTATGGGGATAAAGGGAGAATATGGAAAGATGGCAGACGTGGTGTATGCGCCGGACTGAAAATCCGGTTAAGGTGATTCGATTTCATCTCTTTCCACAAAACCTATACGGTGTGGTTCAATTCCCACAGGTACGCTGAAATGGGGTATCGCAGGTTAGGTGAGTATAGGTATATTGTCCGGTTAGCTCAATTGGTAGAGCAATACACTGTTAATGTAAAGGTCGGTAGTTCGATTCTATCACCGGGCGCAATGAAGCGGAGATAGTTCAGTTGGAAGAACGTCAGATTCCAAACCTGATTGTCGGGGGTTCGAGTCCTTCTGCTTCCGCAAAACGGGTAGTTACCGAAGTGGCAAACGGGATAGACTGTAAATCTATTGGCTTTCGTCTTCATTGGTTCGAGTCCAATACTGCCCACTATTAAATGGAAAATAAGACCAAAGAGTCAGATTGATGCAAAAAGCATTGTCTGACTCTTTTTTTATTCAACATAAACACAAAATAAACACGATGGAACAAGAAAAAATCTTATCCACATTAAGTGAGAAACTTGGAGAAACCAGTTTTTCACCGCAGACATTACAGACGTATGTAGAACTTAATCCCATAGCCGAAGGTTCGGAGCCTGACGAGGCTTATTGGAACAAGGCTGTGAATTTTCTGAAAGGGATGCAAGGACAGTACAACCATGATGTCGCAACCAGAGTTGAGGACTTTAAGAAAAACTATAAGCCCCAACCGACTCCCCCGACACCTCCAACTCCACCGGTACCACCGAAAAACGATGATGAACTGGAGAAGAAACTGAAAGAACTGGAAGCACGTTTAGACGCGGAAGACAGCAAAAAGGTTCAAGCTGATTTGTTGAAGAAGGTTACGGCTGCAATGAAGGCCAAACAAGCGAATGATGATTATGTGTTGAGCAAGACCTTACAAGGGGTAACTTTCGATACCAAGAAAACTGTGGATGAACTGGTTACTGAATTTCTGCCGAAATATGATGCAGAATATAAGGCGTGCAGGGGTTATGGCACCGCCCCAAGAACTTCTGACGGTTCAGGTGGAACACAACACAATGCAGCCAGCAGATACTTTGAACGTAAAGGCAAGAAGGAAGGCTGGAAGAAGAATTGAAATTATTAACTCTAAAACAATAAATGTATGGGAACAATAGGTAACACGTTTGATGTGAACACCGTGAAATACGGACATGCCCGTAAAGTGTGGCGTGAAATCCGTCACCGTTATCCGGGCGGTGGTATGGTGAGTAACATTTCCGATTGGGTTGCGGTTGGCAAGATTCCTGCCGGTACAGCAGTGAAGTTTGTTCTTTCAGACAAGACTTTTAAAGCCTATACGGACGGACAGATTAAGACGGCTGAAGATATTACCACTCTTGGTATTAATGGCTATTTGCAAGAAGATGTTCTTGTAGCCAGTAAAAACACGAAGGCCAGTGGGACAGTAGTCTATGCCGGAGAGATTTATCAGTACATGTTTGACGAAGAAGTGGTTGCTATCCTGCAAAAGATTACTACACTTCCTCAAATTGTATGGGTGCAGTAGAAGAATTTGAAAATAACATTTAAAACACGACAATTGTATGAATACACTTCCTATTGATTTGTACAAGGTTATCGAATATGGGCTTGGTGGGGACACTTGGCAAGAATTTATTGACCGTTACAAGGAGAAGTATGACCTACTTCAAATTGATGGTTTTGAATTTGAAGCAACCAAGTTGGATTATACTTTCTCCCAGCTTATTACGAGCCTCGGCGTGAAAACGCTGCCAGCTTACGTTGATCCGGAAAGTCCGGGTTATGAAGCTGCATTGGGAGAACTCGAAGGAAGGACGGGTAATATCCCGACTCAAAAGAAGTTCTACCGTTTGAACCGTGTGACTGTGAGACAACAATTACAGCTGTTGCAACGGGTAGGCATGTCCGCATTGACGGAAGAGATGCAGAATGTGTTCTTGGGCTTGCTTGATGAAAGTGCTGACGGTCTTATCGGATCGTACTACAATGCGCTTACTCACCAGCGAATGAGAATTGTTTCCACGGGTAAGTTCACTATTGATACTGATAACAACCCACGTGGTTTGAAGGGTATCACTATTGACTTTAATATCCCTGAAAACCATTACCAGGTATTGGCCGGCACAAGCTGTTGGTGGACTAAGGATGGACATATTCCGGTAAATCAAGGCTCTGCCTCTGATCCGATTATGGATATAAAGAACAGAGTGAAAGAGATTCGCCGCAAATATCATTATTTGGGCAAGATCAGGATGGAGCTGGCGCAGGACTTGTGGGATGATTTAATGACTCATACTGCGGTTCTTAAACGTATCGGTCATTCTCTCTATCCGACTGTGACGGATGATAGTACGGTTATTGCCAATGCACAGAATGAAGATGAAGACCGCCTGAAAGCCATTTTCAAGAAACTGGTTAAAGTGGATGAAATCGTACCACGTGACAGCTATGCTTTTGTTGACAAGCCCGGTAATGATGCAGACGGACAGCCTGATCTTATCACTGAACAAGTGGAAAACTTCAAGGCTACCAATATCGCCTTTATACCGGTAGGTCAGATTGGTACAATTCAAGGTGTGGAACCTTTGACTTTGGGATATGAGGCAAACAAGGTTGCTTCTTATGACGGTGGACGTTTGAAACTGACACAGAGAGCCAATCCTGAAACACATTCAATCTATATTGAAAGTGAAGCCGCCCAAATGTGTGTGCCGAGAATGCCGCAGTATATGTTCATTTCTACTGTGACTGTGTAACTCTTAACTTCATGCAAGAATGAGTGAGGAACTTTCTCATACGGAAGATATGACCATTGAAGACTTTTTGAGTGGCGCAACCGCTTATGAAATAGCGGATAACGCCCTCAAAAGGGTTCTTGTCAAGCGGAAAATCGCTTTTGGAACAATGGTAAGTGAACTGACCGAAAGGCAACTTGATCTTGCCACTGCCGATATTTATATGTGGTGTGCAAGCACTCCAAGCAGTAAGAATGATACCGAAGACAGTGACGGGGGATGGAAGCATAAGGAAGGTGGTTGGCAGACCAGCGCATACGACAAGCGGCAACTCCGTGAAATGGCGAAAGAACTGTATGAGAAATGGGATGAAGAAGTTGTAAAGGGCACTAAAATCAGAATAGTCAATTTTTGAGTATGAAAGTAAATAATCCACGGCATCCGCACAAATGTACTGTTTACCGAATTATAGGTGAGGATTCTTTCAGTGATGGTGAGAAGGTGATCTTGTATGAAGGTATATGCCGAAAGGAAGGTAGTACAAATTTGCGGACATTCAAAACCGATAATGTGATAAAGAGCGATTATCTGTTGAGCCTTCCCGGAATTGTTGAAGGAATATTGGCCGGTGATCTGATAGATGTCACGGACAGACAAGGCACTTTCACTCAATGTATGGTTACTGATAGCTATGCCGGAAATTTGGGAACAACTGTGTATTTCAATCTTGCAAAAAATTAACGCATGGATAACCGGAGCAATGAAGTATTGTTTGATGAAGGAATAAGGAAGGCAAAGGAGCTTGTTTCAGGATATATCTTTGATGTCTTGACTAAATGCTGTGAAGAACTTATCCAAGATGCACTTGATAACAAGTCAGGCTTTCGGAATCTTACGGGTAATACAATAACCAGTTATGCGTGCGGATTATTCATGGACGGTAGATTTTCCTATTTCGTTTGTAGTGGAGATTCAATGAAACAACCGGTGAGAGTAAAGCTGACTAAAGGTGAAACATTTGTAGGTGTCAGTTATGATAATCAGAACAGACGTTTTACTGGAACAATAGAAACTGATAAAGGTTATGGCGAAGCATTCTCCTTTGATTTCTTGAAAAGATATAAGTCGGAATCACGTAAAGGATTTGAGATAGTAATGTGCACGGGTACTGAATATTCAACCTATTTGGAGAATGTGTTGAATGCAGATGTTCTGACCGGAACATTTCAAAGGGCACAAAATACATTATTCAAGAACTTTAAACCAATGAAATGATGGGACGGACAGTTTATAGACGTATGGATATATTAAAACAAATCGCTGATGCAGTAACCGGCATTGGTGAAAAGGTTTTCATAACAGATCGTCCGGCTGCTGAACAAAAGGCGATGAAGGACTTTGTTGTTATCCGGTTGCCACAAACTATCCAAGATAAAGGAAGTACCTACCAAGACACTTACTGTCAGATAAACGTTTTTGCGCATGATCGCTCAAACGGTATTGAGAATACAGTCCGTTTGGATGAAATGCAAATGGAAGTGGTTTCAAAATTTCCAATAGTGACGGAATTGTTTTCAGCTGTAAGTCCACGATTGCTTCCCGGAGGAAATGACGGACTCGGTTTTCATTCCTTAATAATACAAGCGAAGCTAATAATAAACAAATAACACAAACTTAAAAAGATACGATTATGGCAGAGATTTCTATTACTACCAAACTGGAAGAGTTAAAGGTGCTTTTTAATCAGATGAAGGAGGTTTATTATGTGTCCAAAGTCAATAGTGACCTCGCAACTTTAGCGGCTTTTGATATGGAGCTGCCGGTACTCTCTGACGGAGTTACATTTGATACCGGAGCTGCCGATGTTTCCAAGATCAAGTTGACAACCGGAGCAACTTGGACTTCTATTGCTAATGCTGGAGATTCCGATATTCAGTTTCAAGTACCTTCCGTGGCAGGAAAGATCAATGACTTGTTACTGAACAAGAAAGCGGAAACGGTGACTATGACTGCTACCATTGATGGTGAGACTTATGAAGGTGAAGGTTACAATATCGAACCGAAGAAAGTAATCGGAGGACTCTTCATGCGTAGTGAAGACCGTCAAACAGCCTTGTTCTTACCGAATGTTGAGGGGTATAGCAACTTCGTCAGCGAGCAGGATAAGCCGGGGTACTTTAATGTATCTGTTTCTCCGTTGAATGATGCTAAGGGTGCCTCTATTTACATTTTACGTAAAAAAGTGTCCATATAAAAAACTTAGGATATAACACTTTGCAAAATTCATATCAGCGAAAAGGTGGTGAGCTACTTGATACCGGCCACCACCTTTTTTCGTATAAAACACGATAAAATATGACAAAGAAGAATGACATAACACTTCCTACACCGGAGGATGAAAGGCTATTGAATGATGTGTTGGAAGACAGTGTGGACTATGTGGAAGTCCGAGGAAAGAAATATGGTATTTCATGGCTGAAAAGAGGGACTATACGCAAATTCACCAGTACCATGCAGAAATCGGGAAATGATGATAAGATCAGTTGCCAATGTGCAGCCGCTATCATTTTGAACGGATATTGGAAGATCAAGTTCTTCTATCCTTTCTTGTGGCGATGGTTCTTTTATATCAAACAATATGGAGATCATGAGCTGATGAAGGTTATAGCCGTCGGCAAAAAAAAAATTCCAGTGGAAGACTACTTGACTGCTACCATATATCTGACCGCGATGAAGGACACGATGATGACAATGACAAAAGAGGAAGCAGAGCATATCCTTCACGAACCAGCTACGGACAAACGTGGGAAATAGGCAAGTCCTATCCGTGGCTGACAGAGCCTTTGAGAGTATTTGGGATTCCAATAAGCAAGCCCTTGTTTGGTATTTATTGGGTACTTACAAATGCACAAATTGAACTATTGGCAATGGATGTGTCTATTGTGGTTACAGATTGTGACAAGGACAACAAGGAAAAGAAGCACGATACGAAGAACTTCAAATCCCCTTCCGTAAGCGAAATAGAGGATGCTGCCAAACGCTGGAAAGATAAGTATGGCAATGGAGAAACAGCAATTAACATTAATGATTATAAGTAACACAAACACAATAATATATGGCTGATCTCGGTAATTTATATTTTGATATACTGTTCCGTGATAAGACAGCGGAACAACGTAAAAAATTGAAAGCGGAAATCACCAAAGACTTGCAGGCAAAACTTGATGTGGGTTTTGACAAGAAGAAGTTGGTTGGCGATATGAAGACTTTGCTTCAAAGTAAGAAGTTTAAGATCAATGTGGTAGTGGATAAGGCCAGTACCACACAAGCTGTCCGTGCCGCCTTGCAAGCCGCCGGGTTGAATACAAACTTTACAGCAAGTGATTTACGCGCCGCCAAAGCCGCAGCCATTCAAACCAAAGCGGAGGCTTCTGCCGCAGCTGCACGTGAGCTTGCGCGACAAAGAGCCGCCCGTGCCGCCAAAGCGGAACTGGATTTGGCTAATGCCCGTGAGAGATCAGCCAATGCAGCAAGGCGGCACATGACAGCCACTCTCAATATGAATGGAGCAATGAACAGCCAGTTGAGTATTGTCGGACAATTAAGAAATGAATTTTTGGGGCTATACTCCATTTATGCGGCACAAAATTTCTTACGTGCAGTGGTTGATATTGGTGGTGAGTTGGAGAATCAGAAAATTGCAATGGCCTCTATCTTGCAAGATGAAGGCAAAGCTACAACCATATTCAATCAGATTAAGAAACTGGCTGTTGCTTCTCCGTTCGGGGTTATGGACTTGAATCAGTATGCCAAACAACTTTCCGCGTATTCTATACCATACAATGAATTGTATAATACCATGAAAAGGCTGGCTGATATATCAGCCGGTGTAGGTGTTGATATGGGACGTATCATATTGGCCTACGGTCAGATAAAGGCTGCTAAATTCTTGAAAGGAACGGAATTACGACAATTGACGGAAGCGAACATTCCTATGGTGGATAAACTGGCCGAGCGATTCAGCAAGTTGGAAGGCCGCATTGTCAGTGCCGGTGAAGTGCTTGATATGATCTCGAAAAAGAAGGTTACGTTTGAGGATGTAAAAGATGTTCTTTGGGAACTTACGGATGATGGTGGCATGTTTAATAATATGCAGGAAGTTCTTTCAGAATCAGTTAAGTCCAAATGGAAGAACTTGGCTGATGCGATTGACATTATGCTTGGTGATATTGCGGAGTCAATGGGTAGTACATTGAAATGGACTGCCGAAAGCCTTACCACCCTTGCTCAAAATTGGAAAGAAATTGTACCTTTTATAACAGCGGCCACAGCTGCGTTTGGAACATATCGGGTTGCGGTTTATGCAGGATCACGTGCCATGGGAGTGGCAAATGCTACATTAATAAAAGGAACACTCGCAGCTAAACAGAAAACAGCAGCGGATTTAGTGATGGCTTCCAATTACCGCACTTTAACTGCCGCTGAAAAAGGATTGATTGCTTCAAGAAATGCTATGACTACCGCAGAATGGAGGGCATTGGCTGTTAGTGGCGCATTGAACAAAGAACAAGCGTTGAGGTTGATAACACTTGGGAAAATTAAATCAGGTCAGGTAGGACATATTACCCAATTACTTAATATATCAAAAGCTGAACTTCAAGTGGCTATGTCAGCTGGAAAAGCTCGTGTGGCAATGACAATGCTTAGTTATGGAGCCAAACAAGTTTGGACTGCTTTTAAGGGTTTGTTCAATCCATACATGTATTTGTTCGCTGGACTTTTTGCCATTTCTGAATTATGGTATAAGTCCGGGCAAAAGGCTGACGAAATGAACGAGCGTATTTCCGAGCTGACAACAAGAGCACAAGACGGTTTCAAGAATTTAACGAAAGAAGCTCAAAAATTTGCTGATGTTGATCCTTTTAAGGCGAATGATGCCTCACTGATTTCTTCTATTGAAGAAATGAAAACAGCATTAAAGGATTATTCTCCAGTTTGGGCAGACACTTTTAATGAAACGTTTAAGACTGATGATGAAGGAAATACGGTTAAAAGCCTTGCAGAACAATATATATTGCTTCGGAATGCTTTGAATGATACAAAAGAGGCTTATAGATTGTTGAATGCCATAAAAGGTACGTCTGAACATGCCAATGAAGCGACTGACGGTTATTTTGATGACAGTTTTCTTGAAAATATCAATGACTACATTGATGCGGAGGAACGGGTAAACAAGATTATTGACCGCATGTCAGGCAGCTATATCGAGTATTCCACCGCCATGCAGAAAGTTATAGCCAAACATGGTGATTTTGCCAAAGCCGCTTCGGGTAAACCGCTGAAAGAACAGCTATCCATTCTCAAAGAATACCCCAAAGCATTGGCCAGCCTGAATAATGAGTTGCCTTTCACTGGAGGATATAGAGATGATATTTTTCAATTGCGGAAAGCGTGGAAAAACTCTAAGCGTATTTATATGGAAGATGTATTGCCGGATATGAAAGACTTCCTATCTGGGTACAAGTCGAGGCTGAAAGCTGCCGGCTGGGATTTGGAGAATTTGAGTGATGCGCAGAAAATAGCTATCGGTTTGGATATAAGTTCTTTCTTTGATACGTTCGAGAAGATGCCGAAATATATGCGAGACTTCTTTAACGAGAAGACTCTTGAAAAAGAGTTCAATATCAAGATTAATGCTGAATATACAGAAGCCAGTCAAAGTTTTTCTGATTTGCAGAAAAAGTTCAATGAAGCCACAGATGGGCAATTTGAAGCCCAAATAAAGGTTTCCACAGATTCAGAGAAAATCATTGAAGGAATACAAAAAGGATACAAGGAAGCTAAAGAGACAATAAATCAATTGAAGCCGGTATTGATTAAAGCCGGAATAGATTTGTCAGGTATTGGAGCTATTGACTTGTCAAAACTTCCCGACTGGCAGAAGCAAATTGTATCAGATTATAAAAAGGCTTTCGACACAATGCAAACCGGTGAGAAAGGAGCTAAAGAAATCGGTTTTTCTCTCACTGTTCCAAATAAGGATAAGAGCAAAAAGGATGCCTTTGCCGAAAGATTGAAAGAACGGGTAAACTTACTAAAGGAGGCATATTCTGAATATAAGAAGTGGACTGACATTGTTGGAAAGGGAGAAGCTGCCAGCAAGGTTAAAGAATCGGGTATTTTTGATCCCTTATTTAAAGGTAAAGAACCGGTGAATATTGTAAATTATCGGGATGAATTGAATAAGATTCTTAACCAGCTTGACGATAAGACCGAAGTGCGTAGGGAATTGAAAGTTTCTATACGGAAAGTGCTTTGGGATATTGATGCCAACGCTATGAAAGAAGCTTCGGATAAGGCCACAAAGGAACTTGAAAGGTACGTGTCTGATGTTTCAAAGAAATGGGATATATACAAGCAGCTTATCAATGCCGGTGCAAGTAAGAAGGATGCTTCAACTTATGCTTTTGGTTTTTTGACTGATTATGAGAATGAAGCGCAATATTTAATAGATACAGTACAAAAGAAACTCAAAGAAAAGGCTGTTGATCTTCCATTCACTTTGAGTGACGATGAAGCAGAAAGTATATTAGGAGGTAAAGACAGCCCATTATATAAGCAATTTTTTAAGGTGTGGAAGGATGCTAAAGAGGCATTTGAGAAAGATAAGGTAAGTATTGCACTTGATGATACAAAGGTTATTGCCAATGCAAGATCAACGATAGAAAAGATACGAATATTAAGTGAACAGTACGCATCAAAGACTGGATTAAGTGTCGGAAAAAATGGGGAGTTGGTTGGTGATACGTCAGGTCTAAACAATGTTCAGAAGGCTTATCTTGATGAATATAATAAGAAGCTGATTGAATTAAAATCGACCTTATTACAATTGTTACCTGAATGGGAGAAAATATTTGGAGATAAAGAGCAACGTTCATTCTCTGATTTGAAAGAGGCTGAACGTATCGCAAGGGAAATCAAGAATAATGCAAAGGTTTCCTATGATAGCGATGGAAAGCCCAATGGATTTACTTCTTTTTTTACGAAAGATGATGGTAGTATTGAAAATGTTAAGGGTGCTTATTCTTTGTTGGATAAATTGATAAAAGCCATCCCCCAGTTGCAAGATGCACAGTTGGCTGTAAATCCATTCAAAACCTTAGCGAAGAATGTAAAAGAACTTTTTACTTCTGAAAAAGACAGCGACAAACTGGAAAAGAAAATCGGACGGTTGGGAGAAAGTGCCGCTGAAAGTGCTGATCTTGTCGGCAATTTTGCAGGACAGATGTCTTCCATGTTCGATGCTTTGGGCAATGAGGGTATGGCCGACACGATGGGTAATGTGCAGGATGCCATGTCTTCTATAAGCAATATCGGGCAGGGATTCGCCAAAGGTGGAATCGTTGGTGGTATTGCTGCCGCTGCTGGTGAAGCTGTAAATTGGATTGGGAAGATAGCACAAGCGCATGATAAGAAACTCGATAAGGCTATTGAAAAGAGTAAACTTCGTGCTCAACAGTTGCAATATATATACGAACAAATTGACGGTATTCTTGAACGTTTTTTGGGCAGTGGCACGGAACTAAAACTTGTAGATGCAGAAAATGACCGTACCCGGTTGAATCAATTAAATAATCAGATTGGTGCAATACGCAATAAGGGAAAGATCAACATCTTCGATTTGATGTCTTTGCAGAAATATAAGCAGGAAGCGGAAAAACTTCAAAAACGTGTTTCGGCATACGATGAAGGTGGTGCATACGGGTATCAACGTGCCTTGATGCAAGAACAACTTTCAGAATTGGAGAAACAACGGCAAGCCGAAATTGACAAGAAGAAGACGGATGATAGCAAGGTGGCTGATTATGAGAATCAGATTGCGGAGATGAAACAGCAAATAAAGGATTTTGCCGAAGAAACGGCTGAATCTCTTTATGGCATTAATTTGAAAGACTGGGCTTCACAGCTGGGAGATGCCTTGTATGAGGCATGGCAGAAAGGCGAGGATGGTGCCGAAGCTTTCAAAAATAAGGTTGCCGACATTATGGGTGATGTTATGAACTCCATTCTCAAAATAAGTATTTTGGAACCGGCCATGCAACAGCTTCAAAAGATGCTTTTTGGTGAGGATGGAATGAGTGGTTATTTCGGCAAGGATTTCTCTCTTGACGAAAAGGAGTTGGAAAGTATTGCGGACTATCTAATGGGGGTAAGTGAGAAAACCGATGATTACTATTCCATGCTTGACAAACTGAATAACTATATGGAAAAGAAATATGGTATCAGTATGAAGGAAGAGGAAGAAGACAGTGGAAGTGGTTTATCTAAAGGCATACAGAATGTTACTGAAAATACCGCTAACCTTTTGGCTTCTTATATAAATGCAATCCGGGCTGACGTGAGTGTTAAACGGGAGTATGTGCGCAGATTGGTTGAAGAATTGTTCCCGGCCTATAATGTAATAGCACAAGCACAATTACAACAACTGACAATGATACAGATAAATACAGCAAAGAATGTGGAATTTGTGGAAGAAATCAGGGATATACTACATAGGAATATAAACGGTGTAAACAAGTTTAATATATGATTATGAACAGATTGAATAGTGAATTGAGAGGTCATGCCGTATCGTATGGCCTCTGCACACAATGGCAAGGTGACTGGCAAAACAATAAAAGCCAGCAAGAATTGATCGGAATGTATATACGGGGCATTGATTTTTGTATTGAACACGATTATCCGACGGTGGAATATATAAAAGGTAATTTTGACCGGAGCCTGCTTCATCAAAACCTTATTTTTGTTGATGAACCAGTGACCGGAGGCAACAATGGTGTATATGTACTGAACGGTAAATGTTCAGGCAAGCTTTCTTTCGGTAAATTTACAGCCGCTACTCTCCATTTGCGCCATGATAGTGAATTGACTCTTGAAGTGGAAGATTGCGCCAAAGTTTTTGTGAGTGTATATGATCGGGCTAAACTACATGTAAGGCAAAGCGATGTGGCTAAAGTTTATGTATATGTTCATGGTGGAAACTGTAAAATAGAATCCGAAGGCAATGTTATGGTAAGATATAAAAAGAATGGGGACTAACACGTTTTCTGCAATATATTTATTTACAGTCTTTTATATTTCTAAATTATTTGAACGGTATCATAAATTGTAACCAATATCTCGTCACAATACGGTAGATACGTGCATTATTTATATTATGTCTAAATTTTAGAGTAAATATAACTGTTTTTATTTACCGATTCTTACCGTTTGTTACTGATGTTTACCGAATTTATTTTATTGATTTTTAGGTTGTTGTATGGTGAAAATATCGTTTCTATATTTGTGTCGGAAACAATGCTGTTAGGTTCATTTCGTGGTTGTCATGAACTGGAATAAAATATTATAGGGCATTCTCTTTGAGGCAGGCAACCACATTAGGCTTCATCGGGATTTGCCCTTTCTCTTTATTATTATGTCAAGCGTGACTATTATATTAAGGAGGGTTCAGTAGGTACGAGTAATGGCGTATTGGGGTTCGATTCCCTGCCTACTACAAGATCGGACAAAATAATTCCCCAAAAGCGGAGATGTCCGAGCCGCTGATGGGGAAAACATTAACTTTATAGTGCAAAGATATGGAAAATTTTAATCAGTTAATACCTATTGATGAGGGAAAAGGTAAAAAAAGAACAATGACCTCCTTACAGATTGCAGAAATTACGGGCAAAACTCATTCAAATGTAATGCGAGATATTCGCAATATCCTTGAACAACTGGAAGATAGACGACAATTCAGTTTTGAATTATCATCAAGACCTCAACCTATGCCAAACGGTGGAAGCAAAGAAGTGTCTTGTTACATTCTCACCAAAAAGGATTGTCTTCTTCTCGCAAGTGGTTATGATGCAAACTTACGAGCCAAAATTATTAATCGTTGGGAAGAACTTGAAGAAAACAAGCGTGAACTTTCCCGTAAAAGGGAGAAATCTTTGTTAAGTAAAATCTAAATTTATAATATGAAAACAAATCAAGAAATGGTGCGATACATTGATAGTTTTTCTGTGGTTCAGCGCACGAGTGATGGTTATTTTGACGGAACTGAATTGCTTCGGCAGTGGAATAATGTAGAAGGGAATCCGAGAAGGCAAATGAGTAAATTCTTAGAATCTGATAATACATCAGAGTTTTTGAAAGCTCTTGCAGAGGATGAAAGCCATAGAGCAAAAATGCTCATTGGTGAAAATCAACTACTTATAAAAGTTAAGGGTAGAAATACGAAAGAAGGCAAAACACCCGATAAAGTTTGGATGAATCCGCTTCTGTTTATCAAATTTGCTATGTGGATAAATCCGGCTTTTGAAGTCAAAGTATTACGGTTTGTGTACGATGAAATGATTCGCTATCGAAACGATGCCGGGGATGCTTACAAAGAACTTGGCTCTGCCGTTCAGAAGATAGTTCCTAAAGAGTTTATGCCGAAAGCAATGCAAAAGGTTGGGGAAGCATTGAATTGGGTTGTGTTTAACTCACATGAGAAAATGCTTCGCAACAAGCAGGGTGATGAAAGCAAACAACGCGAACTGTGGCAGCTTGAAAAGAAGGTGGCTGATTTAATCAACGAGGGATTCATTACCAACTTCGATAATTTAATATCATACCTTAGAAAACAATATTCAAAAAGGAACTATCCTGCCGTGTTCCAATTACAGCAAGAAAATACAAATTTTATCCACTATAAATAATAAATCAATATGGAATTAGTAGAATTTATGAGCAACAAAGAATGCGTTGTAGAAACATTCAAAGTAAATGGTCTTATTGCAAAAGACAATACGGTAACAGAGAAAGGTTTAATGGCTATACAGTTCTATTTAGATATGATAGAGCAAAAGAAGCCAGAATTAGAAAATTGTCAAACGGCTTATATGTCATGTAGTGAGGTGGAGGAATGGGAAAAGAAAAACGCTGCGGCTTCGGTAAGTTTTGACAGCGGAGGGGTAGTCGAGTTTCTCCCGATAGAAATGTTCTCAAAAGATGCTAAAATAGAAAAGGGAGGTGGCATAAAAGGTATGCTTATTTCAATGTGCGATTGCGCATGTGAAGATGAAATATCCGAAATAGTATCTTCAAATGATGAAATTCGTAAATTGAGAGATGCGCTTAACAAATATCTCGAAAGCTGAATACTTTTGGCTAAGAGTGGCAAAATGCACAAAATAAAATTGGGCTGACTTTGGAGCCAGCCTAATTATAATTTATACGCGAAAACATTAGCCAGATTATGTTAGCTCAATATTTAATGGTAGTCAGCGTTAAAAGACGTACTAATATCTTTATATTTAGAATATAATTTGATTTTATAAATATTATATGTTCCACGACCATTAAGTATAGACTTATCTACGCTTTTATTTGCGGATTTAAATATAAAATAATAATTACCATAAGGGATTGTAGTTTTATATTTTCCCGTATTGTCAATCGTACAACTATATTTTACTTTATTTGATTTGAGAATATCAACCAAACATATAGCTAATTCACCTTCTCTCCTAATTTGTTCTTCAGCGGAAATGTAAAAGTCATATTCTTTTAATTTGGCTATTGCTTGTTCTTGCCCAACAAGTTCTTTCCATTTGATGTATTGTAACAAAGATTCATACCCCATTTGTATAGAGTCATTTTTTAATTCAATATCTTGTTTGAAATATTTACATGGTATAATATATAATTTTGCACCAATATCGGCTTTCGTACCTGAACCATTGTCGTAAGTTACAAGCCCATTTACAGATGAATAACTAATCTGTTTGTTCTGCGAATAGGAAGTAAAACACATAATAGTATAAAGCAAAAAGAATAATATATTTTTTTTCATTTCTTATGTAATTTATTTAATAAATATTTTATGTCATTCTTGAATCTTTTTATATTAAAACGATTTTCGGGAAAATCGACATAGAAGAAAAATAGCCATGTTGAAAATGGTAGTATGACTACATAAAATATAATCCAATGCCACCCAGTAACACTAAAGCAGATCAGAAGAATCACTACTATCCAAACTAAAACTCCTAACATATAATAACCTCTTTTATAATTAAATACAAAAGTATTAATAAATAAAATTATGACAAATGATATTTTTTATGTTTTTCAACATACACGTGGAAGCAAGTTAGGGGTTGAGTATAATAATCTACTAAAAATGCTTTTATGGCATTATTTTCTATGATTATATAGAAAATACAATTATATTTGCGTTGAAATAAGATTAAAGTATAAGGCCATAGAGCTTGTTGTGGAGACTAAATATCTCTGCGGCAAGCTCTTTTTTAATATATGTATATGAACGAACCGTATTCTATTTTGATGCAGAAAACTACCGAGAATGCTCCAGTCAAAGACAGCTTGGCGCATTTTGGAATTGTGTGCACAGAATTTCCGTTCAAGCCGGGTGGGGAAACGAAAGATTTACCCAAACGGGATTGGCCGGATGAAGACGGTGAAGATACTTACATACCCGATAAGCTGCTATTAAAGGCATACGACTTGGAAGCCGAGATGTGCTATAAGGGAGATTTGGGTACTGCATACGATAAAATTATGGCCTTTCAAAACTATCTCACGGGAGAAAATGGTGACGGTGCCACCTTGAAAATATATAACTCGCACACGGGTATCGGGCGGCAAGGACTTTACTTACTGGAGGTTGGAGATTTTGAATTTAATAAGTCCAATATGGATGAAGTCTTGACCTTCCCGGTAAAATTCAGAGTAACTGATCCTCGAACTCAAATAATCCCCTCGTATAGTGTTGCGGAACCGACAAAGATAGTTGCATTGGTTGAAAAAGTATAGCTGTATGGCATGGAAGGTTTATGATAAAACTGGCAATACGGTACGTTGTACACTGAAAGGTTTGGAGTATAATGGTACATGGATGGGTGCATGTTTTGTGACAAGCACTCTGAAAAGTGCCGTACCCATTCTTTTTGAGATAGGTGACTATGTTATGTACCGTGGTGAGAAGTTTGAGATAAACTATGATCCTACGGCATTAAAAAAGGCGGCAAGAAAAACTTCGGGAGAAGCGTTTGTCTATGATAACGTAAAGTTCAACTGGCCGGGAGATGAATTGACGCGATGTGATTTTCTTGATTATGTGAAAAGTGATAATCAGATACACTTCACTTCTTTGCCTAAGTTCAGTTTCTTCGCTTCGTCTATACAAGATTTGGCAGACCGTGTTCAAGTAAATCTTGACCGTATATATACTGGAGCACAAAAATGGACGGTTGCCGTACACCCTGAATATGTGAGCACTACCAATGTAAACATTGATGTGAACAATATAAAGGTATGGGGTGCATTGGAGTTGTTCAATTCAAAATTTGGTGCGAACTTTGTTATTCGTGGCCGAACAATAACAATCGGTACTGCCGGTATTGCTGTGGGCAATATTTTCAAGTATGGACGTGGAAACGGTTTGTACGAAATTCAACGTACAGCCGATGCGGATCAACAGATTATTACGCGATTGCGTGCATACGGTAGTACAAGAAATATGCCTAACCGGTATTATAATAAGCTCTCAAACAGTTCTCTTACCAATTATTTGCCGAATAACATGGCCGTGGAAAATCTGATGTTACCTGATTTTCCTAAGACAACGCTTGATCCATATATTGACAGCAAGAATATTGCTGTGCTTGGCATTCGGGAAGGGAGTGTTTATTTTGACGGTACCGGTGATTTGGAAGAAATATGTCCTTCAATGGAAGGTATGACCGCCGAACAGTTGAAAGATGCAGGTATTTATGTATCATTGGATGCCGGGGATAATGGCAATCTTGACGAAGTGGCTGATGCCGAACAACTGACAGATGATGGTACAATGGATAGCCTGAAGGAAGGTGAAGATGTCCCACCTTTTACAATAACGCTAAAAGATGTTGGTTTCAATATAAACGATTACCTGACTTCTGAAACAGCCACCATTAGCATGAAAAACGGCATGTGTGGTGGCCGGGATTTTGAAATAACCAAATGTGAGAAGAAGGGCAATAAATATGTGCTGACTTGTAACCGTGTATATGATGAAAGTCTGAAATTATATTTCCCATACAAGGATTACAATATAAAGTCCGGTGACAAGTTTGTCCTGCTTTATATTGATATGCCGGACGTTTATATTCAGGCCGCTTCACAACGGTTGCTTGCTACCGCGAAAAAATATCTTGCAAAGAATGACTATGTGCGCTATTCGTATGAACCGAAGGTGGATGATATTTTCATGGCACGCCAACATGATGAGGCTGTTGCAAGGGGGGAAGCAAGCATACATGATACTTTGAAAGAAGGGGACTTGATGCTATTCACTGATAGCGATCTTGGTATTGAAGGCAGCATCATTATTGATACCCTTATTATCAAAGAGGGAGAAGATATGATACCGAAGTACACTATGACACTTCGGGAGGAAAAGGCTGTTGGATCGCTTGAAAAAATCCAAAATCAGATAGACTCTATTGCAGGTGGTGGGCAGGGAACCGGCGGCTTGAATACCCAACAGATACAGTCTATCATCCGTTCACTGGGCAATCAGCTTTTTCTTTCGCGCACCCACAATGATACGGCAGCTGGGCTTATCGGCTTCTTAGCCGGTGCTATCTTTGGTGCAAGCGGTTTTGCAGAGGGTTTGACCGGCTTTGGGGCGAAAATAGACAGCATGGGACGTGGGTATATGGAAAGCCTCACGTTACGCAGGTTTTTAGAGGTGCCGGAATTGCGTTTTAACCGTGCTGAAATTGTGCTTGGTGACAAATGGCGTTCTCCCGGTGCTGGAATTATAGAGAGTGTTGAGCCTGATTATGATGCTGATGGTAACTTGCTACGTTCCGGGACAATAAGTTTGAAATTACAAGACGGTGAAATAGGTGCTGTGGCTGTGGATGATATTTGCATGGGGTATTTCCATGACTATGAAACGCTGGGGAATAATGCGGTATCTGATATAGATGATAGCCGTGGCAACCGTATGTTTGCCGGTTTCTGTACAATCTATTTTCGTATTACAGAAATATTGGATGCCGGAACAAACAAAAGGTTTCGCTATGTGCTTCGTGGTGTTTCTGATCGTTGGCAATATTCTTTCCATCCGTGTGAGGCTTTGCATTTTGTCGCTTATGGCAACTTTACAAACAAGGAACGCCAGACTTCCGCTTATGAGACGAGGACATACCGCCGTTTCTTGGTAGGGGTAAATGACTGGGAGTTTACAAAGAGTATGGTTGCAATGCAGGATGGGGATTTGAGCAATCTCAACATCTTCGGGTTGGATATGACCGGTTATTCTGCTTATCTGAATAACATTTATATGACCGGCACAATCGAACAGTTACAGATAGATGCACCGGTACGCATTGAGATTGATACGCAAGGTGACAATTTTCTTGCTTATGGTGAATCAATGGAAATTACTTGCAAGGTCTTTAAAGGTTGGAAGGATATTACAGACACAGTTAGACAATGGGCTATCCGAAGGGATAGTGGAGATACCGCCGATGATGAAGCTTGGAATATCAAGCATAAGGATTTCAACGGTTCAATAACGATACATAACACAAAGGAAATTAGTGATTTAGGAAATAATTCAGTAACAGTGGTAAGTACCTTGTTTACCATAACGGCAACAAATGATACTGCATCAGTAGAAGCAATTGTGACGATATGATAGAGAGTGAAAAGAAAAGAATCAGAAAAGAGTTTCAACCGCTTACGATTGCAGTAAGCTTGAAGATAATGACACCGAACAGTCCGGCCAATCAGGTCTATAATCCGGTGGCAAATGAATATGATCCTGACCGTGGGGTTACTCCACTGGTGATTTTACCGGAAGTCATAGCGAATGCCGCTGACGGTAGCTGGGATATGCCTTATGTTAATTCTTTGTTGGCAGAAATGAACTGGTTTGCTAATGGAGAGAATATTTCTGCAATCAGTTCATGGAATGGGAAGTACAGTATAGATACGGTTGGAGATACACGCGGTGCCATTACCATAAGCAGAAATGTGGCTCCGGGTGAAAGTTTTGAGTTGTATTTTGAAGGTCTGATAGCTGATACCCGGCTTGGGGTGAATATTCCCGTTAAGACTGACTCTATCATGTTGACAACGGTAGATAAGAGTGTAGATACCTACGGTTTGTTTATTGGGGATAGTCAGATAATCCAGTACAATCCATTTCTTGACAAGCTTTTGTTGTATGATTACAAGGTAGCCAACAATTTGATTTCCGCATCTACGGCCAATAGGAATGCAGCTTTGGATGAAAATTCATACGAGCGCACCATTCCACTTATGGTAACAAAGGGAATGAATAAAATAACTACCGGATATACAATTGAACTTTATCAGGTGAACAGCATATCAAGTCAAACAATGCTGACTACCGCAAACCATGAAATAGTGGCTTTGTCCTTAACCAGCCTGATAATGGACTTGCGTTTGGTCGAGAAGGGGGATTACTTGCTGTTGGTGAAGGTTGGTGGAAAGGAGGTTGCAAGACAGCAATTCTCCGTCAATCGTGTTTATCCAAAATTTACGTGCATACCGGCAAGTCAGACTTCCATCAATCCTGATGAAATCCTGCATAGGAATATAGCTATGGTACAGTGGAATGGAGAAATTGTGCCGATACCGGCACCGATTATCCGCATGGTATGGTTTACGGACAGTGCAAATAAGACCGGGGTACAATGGCAGGAGGGGGAAAAAACTGTGATAATGTTGGATGGAACCGGTATTGGTGAAACTTATCTTGACGATTGGTTGGACGTGTACATTAAGGCCGAGCAAAAAAAGGCTTTCTCTGTATTGACTGATGGGACAAATGAATATACGGACAGTAACGGGAACATATATATAAATAATTGATATGAGGTATGTTGTAGCAAATAAGGAAAAGGCTTTGGATGCCGGGGTTCTGTTGTTGGGGCACTTGGTAAAGGGAGAATCCATCATCTTGAATGAAAAGGAGGTAATGTGCCTGCCTTCTCTTGATGGAGAACTGGAAGATAGAATACTGTTGTTGGACGGTATCGTTTATACTAATACAAGCATGAATCAAATTATATCAGAAGGAGGTTGGGAATATGGCAGAAAATTATAGTGCCCAAAATAGCATCACGATTAAACGTCTTCGTTCCAATGACAGCCTGATGCTGACTTTTGAAAATAATGGCATTCCATTGTTTCAGGCCGTAGATGAAGAAAGTGGGGCTGTCTCTCCTGATTGGAGTATAGCTGCGAATCAGCCGGTACGGACACCCAAAGTAACTTCGGCACGTGGGTTGGCGGTCAGTTTGTCTGGTCATAGTTGGGCTTACAATGGAGTGGCTTTAAATTTTAACGGTGCGGAAAGTGGAGGTTGGAAAAAAGACAGTACGGGCAAATTCTCTTTGAATACCAGTACCGGTGCCATTAAAATTGTCGGAAACTTGGCAAGCAAAACGAATATTGCAGGAGATACATTGACTTATTCATGTGTCGCTTCTACGGCAGGTGTTGAGTATAATTTGACCGGGGAACTGCCTATTGCCATTCAGAATATGGGAGCCAGCTCTTACTATCTTGCTATTCTTGCAAGTACCGAACAGTTAACAAGCAAAGTAACAAGTTGTACTCTGACTACCAAGCTGTATGCCGGTGCCAATGCCATTACCGATTACTATATAAAATGGTATAAGGACACGGCGGCTTGGACTGATAAGAACGGACAGAAAAGTGTAACTGTTACCCGTGGTGATGTGGACGGTACCCAGTTATTCATAGCAGAAGTTTATCAGTCTTCAAGTGCTTCACAACCGATAGCACGTGCCGGGGTACGTATCATTGATACGGCAGATGAATTTCAAATTGTATGTTATATAACTTCTTCCAACAAAGAGGTTGATACCGGACAACCCGTTACAGTAAGTGCCAAGATTGTAAATATGACTACGGGGTCAACTTATACTCCTACTTCCGCATCGTGGACTATGGATGTGATGGATAAGGAAAACTGGAAGAGTTTGAAACATTCTACAACAAATTCTATATCTGTAACAACAACGGAAACTGACAGAAACGGGACTCAATATGATGTTGATGTTTTGGCAGAATGTCATTTTAATTAACATAAAAACAAAATAATATTATGGCAACTAAAGGATTAGGAAATGAAACATTGGTGACCTCCATTCTGCGTTCCAATACAGTATTGGTGGAAGTTGGTGGTAGTGTCAGACGCATTACCGTGGAAAACTTCATGAATGCTATTAATAATGGTGACGAACAAATGTTGAGGCAGGTGGCTTGGGGGATTCCAATCAAACAATCAACCCAAAGTAGCACGAACTATGGTGTGATAGGTAATACAGCCGCATGGACAGAATACAAGTTGTATTGTGGCCGTTATCTCGTAACGAATGATGGAAGGGCTGCTAAAATGTCCCCTACCAATAGTGCGGTGTTTGCTGATGGTACTGCGGTGGATGAAACCAAAGGGCATGTGATGTGGATAGGGCCACGTTTGTATTATCGTGTACAGACTGACAGTGTAAGTAGTGTACCAGTCTTATGGCTCTCGATGCTACCTATTGGCGGTGAGTTTATTGGTGGGGCAAATGGTGGAATGTATAACTGTATCGGTGCATACAAAGGCTCCATGTCAGGTAGCGCACTTGTTTCACGTTCAGGAGTTGCACCGGCAGGCAGCAAGACAATCAACGCATTTTGGAATGCTGCACAAGTGAACGGTAAGGAATGGGGACTGACCGATTACGATCAGAGAAAGCTTATTATGATGTTGGGGCTGTCCCAGTACGGAGATACCAATATTCAAGCCAAACTTGGTTATGGTGTGGGTGGTAGCTCCAGTAAAGACTTGTGGGCTGCTGCGGCAGCATTGCAAACTGGCGCAACAAAGAGTCTCGGTGACAATTGGGGCAAAATAGCTATTTCTGTGGTGGATGGAAGTAATACTGGAGTGGATTGTTCACGGGTGAACATGATGGGTATAGAAGATCCTTATGGGTGGCAGTGGGAATTTCTGCAAGGAGTATTTTGCGGTAGTTCCAACAATAGTGCTCAAAGTGGAACGGAAATTTTCATTTACAAAGGAAACCGTTTACCGACTACTGCTGAATTAGCTGCGCATCCAAATGGTGAATACAGACAAGCTACCCGTCAGACAGCTTCCGGTCAAGTGCAGGAAATAATTCTTGGGGAGCATTTTGATATTTTCCCGAAAAAGATTGGTGGAAACAGCACTTCTTATTGGGCTGATTATTCATGGACAAACACTACTGGGCAGCTGGTTCTTTGGGGCGGTAATGCGACTAACGGTGCGTATTGCGGCCTCGCTTGTGCGCACTCGGGTACCGCTTGGTCGTACTCGAGTGCGTCTTTCG
>ULML01003959.1_pt1 | contig 47873 bp, 42 predicted proteins | sample 1951651 | NCBI WGS metagenome assembly ULML01 (sample SAMEA4835549, study PRJEB28245) | human gut metagenome | biome: gut microbiome; material: fecal sample | place: Denmark | collected 2008
CTTTTGATTGATTAATTATTGCTTCTTTATTAACATCTAATGCTAAAAAGTTACTATATAATTCTTCATCCATAAGATTTGAAGCTAAACCATTACCAACAGCAAAATTCTTAATTTCTTCTTTATCATAAAAAGCAATATTAAGCATTCCATTAGTACCATGTTCTCTAGATATAGAAATAATTAAATTGTTAGAAGTTTTTTCTTCTCTGATACATTTAATCTTAGTGTTATATGAACTCTTAAGTATAAACATAGAAATAATCGCAGTTAATAGTTCGCTTATTGGAAAAGCAAACCATACTAAAGTTAGTACATCATTAGATAAAGTGAATACATATACTAGTGGAAAAACAAATATAACCAATCTAAGTAGTGAAATAATTAAAGGTCTTAATGCATAATTAATAGATTGTAATATACCTTGAACACTAATAGAAAATCCCATAAATATAAATCCAATGCTTGCAATTCTAAGTGAGGTTGTACAAACATTTATTATTTCACTAGTACTAGAACCAAGAGCAAACAAACTAGATAATGGCTTAGCAAATACCTCAAATAATATAGTTATTATTAATGTAGTTACTAAAGTATCAATTTATCCAGTAAGTATAGAGATAAGCTTATTAAAATTTCAAATGACAAATGATTATCCATATGAATGTACTGCTGGAAAAACACTTTTGACAGTTATGGAAAATGGCGATTTAGTTTCATGTAGGAGAATGCCAATATTTGTAGGAAATTTATTAGAAGAAAATATGTATGACTTATACAAAAAAAGTCAGATAATAAAAGACCTTCAAAAAGATACAACCCCTACAGAGTGTAGGAGTTGTGAACATTCTAGGCTATGTGCCGGAGGATTAAAATGCCTTACATATGCTATATATAAAAATTTAAACCATAAAGATATAGGATGTAATATAAACTAAAAACAAAACATTCATCGTTTTGTTTTTATTTTAACCTCTTTAATATATAAATCTTTTCCTATGTCTTCTTCAACTTTTTTAGCTATTAGTATAGGATCAACTTTAGTTATTTCATTAAAAGCACCACTAAATATAAAACCATTTAAATATGAAGTAAAATTATATGGGGTACATTCTATATAACCTTGATTTAATATTTTATTAGAAAAATCCTCATAGTTGTCAATCATATAATTATAAAAAGCAGTATTAGAATAAAATTGCCCATAAGTAGGGTCAACAATAAACCATTTTGCTCCATTTGTAGTATTGAAGCCTATTAAACTACTTCTATGAAAAGGAGCTCCCGGTATCAAATCATGAACTCTTATTTGTTCGTAACCTAAATTATTAACAATTGCGAATTTAAAGTTCTCTTTATCACATTCATTACATAACTTTTCCACTTCTTCTGGGAATATTTTAATATTATATCCCTTACGTAATAAATCAACTTGTGTTTTAATAACTTTATCTAATTTCATAGTTCACCTCAAATCTATATATATTATACCACCTTTTTTAATAAGTATAGAATTATATAAATTATTTTATAAATATACTTTAAAATGACATGACAAGCATGATAAAATTAAAAAAATATGTAATTACAAAAAAAGAAAAGAAATATATGATTTATATTAGTATTTTGCGTGTGAGAGACAAATATTTTTGCAAAGAAAAAAGTGAAAAATCATATTCCTGACAAATGATATTATTCTGTAAGAATATAAGGTTTGCAATAGTTATAGGGTGGCAGTAAACATTTATAAAAAAGTATTATATATAATATTAAGATATATTATTTAGAATAATTCTTTTTAAACTATTTAACAAAAAAATATAAGCTATGGTATAATTATACATAGAAATAGCAAACTGATTATTAATTTTACACAATGGAGGCGCAGAAAATGTATAAAACAATTGTTATAGAATATTTTAAAAAGGCAGGCACCATGGCAAAAAAATAGAAGAAAAATCTAATTTAATAAGGGGAAGATTATGAAAAAATTAAGAGTAGGAACAATATTAATTGCATTAGGAAATTTATTATATTTATCCTATATATTTTTCTGTGGAAGCAAAACAAGTGATTTTGGTAATTTTAGTAGTGGACTATTATTAGGGCTATCAATTGGTTGCAACTTCATAGGTATAATTTTGACTGTAGCATATATCACTAAAAACAATAAATAAAAAAATTAAAAAATAGTTAAAAAAAGAATTATCAAAATAATAATTATTCTACAAATTGGAGATGAAAAGGAATGTATTCTAAAAATGAAGAAGAAATATTTAAATCTTTAAATAGCAATATTAATGGACTAGATAGTAAAGAAGCAAAGAAAAGATTAAGCAATTATGGACAAAACATTATATTGAGCAAGAAGAAAAAACCATGGATTTTAAGATTTTTAAAGCAATTTAATGATACTATGATCATCATATTATTAGTAGTTGCACTACTTTTATATTTTTATGGATATTTTTATTCTCACGAGTATACTGATACTATTGTCATACTTTTTGTAGTCTTTATAAATGCTATTGTTGGATTTATACAAGAGGAAAAAGCCACTTTAATATTAAGAGATTTAAAAAAATATGAAACTAGTACTTGTAAAGTTAAAAGAAATGACAAAATAATAGTAATAAACACCAAAGAATTAGTTCCAGGAGATATAATTTATTTAGAATCTGGAGAAACTGTACCTGCCGATATTAGAATACTTTCATGTGAGAATTTAAAAGTAGATGAATCAGCACTAACCGGAGAAAGTGTTCCGGTTCAAAAAAGTTCAGATGTTTTAAAAGAAAACTTAATTCTTCAAGAACAAAAAAACATGCTCTTTTTAGGAACAAACATTACCAATGGAAAATGCACTGGTATAGTTGTAAGCACAGGGAAAAATAGTGAGTTAGGTAAAATTGCATTATCATTAAATGAAATTGATAGAATAGAAACTCCATTGCAATTAAAGATAAAAGAACTATCTAAAAAAATAACATTAATAGTATTTATTATTTTAATCTTTATATTTATTTTAGCATTGATTAATAAATATACGATATTAGAAATTATAATGCTATGTTCATCACTAGCAGTAGCAGCCATTCCTGAAGGATTACCAACCGTAATTACAATAACTTTATCTGTCGGTATATCTAACTTGGCAAAAAAGAAAACAGTAGTAAAACAAATGCAAGCAGTTGAAACTTTAGGAGCAATAGATATTATTTGTTCAGATAAAACAGGAACTATAACTCAAAATAAAATGTCTGTTAATGAAGAATATATTTTAGATGAGAATATGCTTAATTATATATGTGCTCTTTGCAATGATGGACTTATTTATAAAGATAAATATGTTGGAGATCCTACAGAAACTTGTTTATATGATTACTTATATAATAAAAAGCTTGATCCACTTAAAATAAGAAAAAAATGCAAGAGAATATTGGATATCCCATTTGATAGTGAAAGAAAGATGTTCACTACTTTAAATAAAATTGATAACGATATATATATACTATGTAAAGGTAGTATGGATTCTTTAATAGAAAAAGTAAATTTAACTAAAAGCGAGAAAAAGAATGTTCTAGATAAGGTTAAAACTTTATCTAAAGATGCTTTGAGAACCCTGGGGTTTGCTTATAAAAAAATAAATTATATACCAAAAGATATTAAAGAGTTAGAAAAAGAAGAAAATAATTTATCATTTGCAGGTATATTAGGAATGATAGACCCACCAAGGGAAAGTGTTAAGAAAAGTGTTCTTTTATGTAAAAATGCTGGAATTAGACCTATCATGATTACAGGGGACTCTATAGATACAGCAACAGCTATTGCCAAAAATGTTGGAATTATAGATAATGACAATGAAGCAATGCTTGGAAGCGAACTTGATAAATATAATGATAAAGAACTAAAAGATATTGTGAAAAAGTATTCAGTATTTGCAAGAGTTAATCCATCTCACAAGGAAAGAATTGTTTTTGCACTTCAAAATAGTGGAAAAATAGTAGCAATGACTGGAGATGGAGTAAATGATGCTCCTGCTATTAAAGATGCCCATGTTGGCGTAGGAATGGGTATTACCGGGACCGATGTTACAAAGTCAGCTTCGGATATAGTATTAATGGATGATTCTTTTTCAACAATCGTTGTAGCAGTTGAAGAAGGAAGAAGAATATATAATAATATAAGAAATAATATAGTATTTTCATTATCAAGTAATTTTGCTGAGATATTTACTATTGTTATAGGCCTTCTTACTAAAACAACAATTTTATTACCCATTTACATTTTATTTATTGATTTGGTGACAGATTCTATTCCTAGTATATGTTTATCTTTTGAAAAGAGTGAAGATGGCATAATGAATAAAAAACCAAGAGGTATTAATAAGCCATTATTTACATCATTTATTAAATCTTGCATTGCATCTTCTGCTATAATAGAAACTATATTTGTAGTTATTACTTATTTTATTAGTTTAAAAATATATGGACAAGAAACAGCTATGTCATTAGCACTTCTTTCAATGGTAGTTCAAGAAATTGTTTATTCGGTATCTTGCAGAAATTTAAAACAATCTGTTATTAAGCAAGGGCTATTTTCAAACAAAGCAATGAATTATGGGCTATTATTAATACTCTTAATTGAATTTATAGTGTTCGTTACACCACTTGGTAAATTAATAAGTATAACATCAATAGATTTCGCTTTAATACTAGTAGTATTTTTAATAAATTTAATGTCAATTTTTATTTATGAGTTAATTAAACCATTGTTAGTTAGATATTTTAAAGATTAAAAGTATGTAAGGAGTAAAAATATGTTTAAATGGATTAAAGAAAATAAAATTATGTTAATAACGATGTTGATATTTGAAATTGTAGCAATATCATTATTCATTTCAACAAAAAACATATTTTATTTATTAAATTTTAATTATATAGGAATTTGTATATCAATTGGAATGTATTTAATGCAGCATAAAGTTAAATTTGCAAGATGTTTCGTACAATTAGCAGTTGGACTTTATATGCTTGTATACTTAGGTATTATATGTAGAGAAAACATGCAAATAGAAGGCTTTTGGTACTATTTGTTCTTAGGCGTTTTTGAAGCCGCAACAATACATTATTTTGTAGCTAAAATAGCTGGACCATTATTCTTTGGGAGAGGATGGTGCGGTTATGCATGTTGGACTGGAATGATACTAGACTTATTGCCATATAAAATTCCTAAAAGTAATAGAAAAAAACTAGGATGGATTAGATATATTGTCTTTTTATTATCATTAACGTTTGTATCAGCATTGTTTATATTTAAGATAGGTAATTTAGAGAATATAATGTTTTGGTCATTTATTATAGGAAATATAGTATATTATTTTCTAGGTATATTACTTGCATTTATATTTAAAGATAATAGAGCTTTTTGCAAGTATATATGTCCTATAACTGTTTTTCTAAAGCCAACTAGTTACTTTTCTTATTTAAGGGTTAAGTGTGATCACAATAAATGTATTAATTGCCATAAATGTATAAAAAACTGTCCAATGAATGTAGATATGTTAGATAATTCAAGAAAAAGAAAAAATGGTACTGAATGTATACTTTGTTGCAACTGTGTTAAAGAATGCCCTAAAAAGGCTTTAGAATTAAAATAATTAAAAGTAAATACCATTAGTACGATTACTAATCATATTTATTTTTTATTCATAGTAATAAATATTAATTGTTATATATAGAGGTGTTAGAATGAAAAAATATAATGTAATAGTGGTTTTTGAAAAAGACTTAAATAGAACTTTAATGTGTAAAAGGACGAAAGAACCTTACAAAGGAATGTTTAATTTAGTAGGTGGAAAAATTGATAAAGAAAATGATGGATTAAATGAAGCGTATAGAGAGTTGCGGGAAGAAACAAATATTAACTGTGATGATATTTCCTTGATTCATTTTATGAATATTGAATATGTTACTATGGGTAAATCAATTGAAGTATATTATGGTATATTGAATAAAGATGTATGCCTAGTTGAAGAAGTTAATAAACTTGAATGGGTTGATATAAACGATAACTTTTTTGATATGAATAAATATGCTGGAGAAGGTAATATAGGACACATCATTGAGGAAATAAAAATCGAGTTGAATAATAAAAACATTAATTTATAACTTTTGATTTTGTTTCATATTTAATTCTAGCAGGACAGGAAAATAAGCACGTTCAATGCGAAAATCCTTATTTTAAAAGTAAAAAGCATTTTTACACTTGAGTTAATGAATATAATAATATAAAAAAAACTCACACACTAGTATTTAAGTGTACGAGTATTAATTAAAATGGAGCCAACGTCGTAGTTATCTACAACTTTTTCTACTATGCCAAATCCATAGTTTATTTATATTAGAATTTATCAATAATTGGCTGTACTAACTCTATTAATTTATTTACATTAGTAGCAAGTGTAATTCCTGATCCTGTTAACAACGCTGAATTAGATAAAAATGTTTTGACATTATTGAAGGCTTTTTTAAATCTTGTTGGCTTATATGATTGTTCATTTAATTGCTCTTGTATTACATCTAAATCATCAATAAAATCATCTTTTTCCTCGGAAGATACATTCACATTATCTATTTTTTCCTTTAAATCTAATATTAAATTATTAATTTCTTTTAAATCATTTTGATTAACAGTAATAGTATTATTAGAAGATATACTACTATTATTATCTGCCATGTTAACTATGCTATTATTAGCATTAACTTCTATTTTTTTCATTTCAATTTCTTCCTCCACCATAATCATCTTAGAAAGTTCATCAATTATATAATTTACTAACGGCTTAAAGGCTAATGATAAAAAGTTTTGTATGATATCAGTTATCTTTCTACTGGAACACATATAACTTGCAGCCTCGTGAAAAACACTCTTTTTTTCATCGACAATATATGTCATATAATCATACATAGCTCTTAAGTGTTCCTTTTCATTAACTGGCACATTTATTTCAGCCCAATCGGAAGGTTCTTTTTCAAAACAGTTTTTATAATCGTAATCTATGTTTTCTATCGCAGATTGCACTATATTTTTAATAGTATCGTTAGTATCAATATAATTTTTAAATCTATGCAACGGAACATCTTGATTAGTGTATTCTGTTCTTAACATATTACTAGCAATTCTTCTAAATTCTAACCTTGTTGTTTTTAATTCTTTTAAATTTGTCATATGCACTCTCCACAGTAGGAACAAAAGACTTTAGAAATCCCTGAACAATATAATACTTTCACATGATTATTACAATTTTTGCATTCAAATATTTTTTCAACACCATCTTCCGTTTTTAAATCTTTAACATTTAGTTTTTTCAATGGTTTATAGGTCATTTTTATGAAATTACTCTTATTTAACTCTTTAGCCATTTTTCCAAAAGATTTATTTAATTCTTCATACATATAATTTGTTGCGATAACCTGTATTTGTTCTATAACCTCATCAGTATAAAACTTATTTGGTTCGCCATTTAATCCACAATAAGGACAATACATTTCTGAGTACACGGAATTATCAGTTTGAAATTCATCTGCTTTTAATTTAAAATAACTTCCACAGTAAGGACATTCAAATGAAATATAACCATCACTATCTCCTTGTACTTTTATTTCAAAATTAATCTCAGCCATACAATACCTCCTTTTGTTTTACAAAAACATTATAACAAATTTTATTCATTTTTACTATAAAATTGCTTTACCATTTTGTATTCTTTTGGTTCTAAAAAGAATAAATATATGTCTTTCTTTTATCAATATACTCTTTTATATGATTAACTAATGCCTTACTTGGCTTACTAACAATTAAAATATGAATATGCTAATCTGTATGATAATTGCCATTGTATAATTTATCTGCTAAATAATTGTTTATTACCAATTTTTTTAGTTCTTCTTTTTTTACCGTTACTTTCATATCTTGAATTACTAATTCCTTTTTTAGTATTACTAACAACAGTCATTATACTTGCCTGATAATTCTTTTCTTTACAAATACAATTAATTTTAAATCTTAATCTTTTTGCATAATTACTTGCTTCTTTAAAATCTATAAACTTTTTATTTATTTAAATAGTTTCAATACCTATTTTTCTCTTAGCCATTATATTCCTCCGATGCAATCGCCTTTAATAGAGTAGTTAATTTACTAATGGTTATAGGCATTGTTCTATCAAATAGAAACAAATTATCTTTATCAAAATATAACACCACTAATTTATGGAATTTTATATTTACTCTATGAGGTTCAATAATACTTATATTGGTTTTATCTAAGTCAATTATTTTTCCCTCTATAAATTCACACTTAGCCTTATTTATATTACAAGTAATTTCTATTCTTTTTTCTAATTTCCTGTCTTTTATGAGATTTTTTGCATTAAAATTCATATTTTTTTACTCCTTTTTTATCAAAACAAAAAACCGTCAAATCCCTTTGATTTAAACGGCTTATTTATGTTTTACTCCAAAAGTTGGAGTGATTTCACATATGGAGCAATTGTGTATCTCGTTTGAGAAACAATTACATACAAATGTAATAAGAGATAAATCTTAATTACATATTCATTATATACTTAAAAAGAAGATAATGCAATTACTTCTCAGTATTATTTTTAATTAAATCTTTTATTTGATTTAAAATATTATTTATTTCTTCTATTTCATTATTATTAATTTCAATTTTAGTTTCTATATTTTTTATTGAATTATCATTTTTATTTCTATATTCAAAAAATATACTTAATCCCAAAGCACCTAAGGCAATAATAACTGATATAATTGAAATCCAAAATGAACTTTTAACATTATTAATATTGATCCTAAATTCATATTCTTTTTTTAAATCTAGTAATTGTTTATTATAATCATCATAAATATTTTTTATATTTTCAAAACCTTTTGTTATGTATTCATCTTTATAATGGAATTTGTGAATATCAATACCATTAAATATGGAACTATATTTATGAAATTTTGAATTTAGTATTTCATATTGTTTATAATTTTTTCTAATTTTGCTTGTTTTACAATTGTACAACTTAATCTTTTCATTTGTAATATCTTCTTGCATCTCATCTAAAAGATAGAATGCAATAGAATTAATAAATATATTTGTAAACTCATTACCAGAATGCTTAATTTTATTTTCTTTTTCATCAAGATAGAAAAGTACGCTGTTTGAACGGTCAATTTTATTTCTAGATATCATAATGTTATACCACATAGTAGTATCTATAAATGAATCACTTTCTCTGTTTTTTTCAACACATACACTTACATCTTTAAGTTCTCTTGCTGAATAATGTTCTAATATTTCTAAATCTTGATAGAAAGACTCTGATCTATTTGTTACTTTAAAGTTAGTTTGATACGCATTGATACTTATTGGTGGTTTATTTTTATAATTTAATTGAAGAGGTAAATATTTATTAAATAATTTGTTAAATCTACATTTAAATTCAATAATAAAATCTTCATAATCATTATTGCGTTTTTGTTTAACGGAAGTTCTACTTTTACTATAGAGATACTTCTTTTTATATTTCAATTTATCATAAATAGTAGTTATATTTACTTTTTCATTAAATATATTATTTATTTCATTATTGAATTTTTCGGTAACCTTTAAATCAAAAGATATCCCTAATAAGTCATTTGATATTTCAAAAATGTGAATTATTATAAAATCACATAATTCATATAGCTCATTATCCTTTGGTGATAATCTACATAATTCAGTGCAACCATGATAGTTAGTTGAGGTTATATAGCTATCTATACATTTTTTTAATTCTTTATGTCTAAGTTCTCCGCCTAAATAGCCTTTTAAATAATTGTCTTTGTATAGATTAATAATTCCTGGATATAAATTATGGCAATCTTTCTTAGAAACAATATTTAGTAAAAATATATCATTTAGCCTTAAATATTTGTTTTTAGGCATGGTTGTATTTTTTTCATCATATTTTTTTTCAAAATCATCCTCTGTATATAGAAATTTTTCCATATCGGTTAATGGTATAATTTTTGATGTCTTATTTCTTATACCTTTTTTAATATTCATTATTTTATTCAAAAAAAGATTATCTTTATCTATTCTTTGTTTACTAAATTTGTTTTTTATTTTCATTCCAAACCTCCCAATAATATTATAAGTCTATATTCCACAAACCAAGCTGTCCTTTAACATCTTTATCATAGTTTATTTTTTTAGAATTAGTTAATTTCCATGCATAACCAGTTCTATATTTAGAACCATATGCTATATTTTTTTCTGCAATTATTTTTTTATTTAACTCATCATTTAATTCTAAACAATCTTCTAGTTCTACTTCAGCTAGTATTCTTTTTGATGGAAATTCTAAATTCAAATCCTTAAATTTTTCTAATTCTTTTTTATCAATTCCAGTACCAGCATGAATTAGTATTTTTCCTCTATAATTAGTTTTCCATGATCTAAATTCATATTTTTTTATACCTTCTGCAACAAGCGTTGCCCATGGTTGTTTTAAAGTTAATACTTTCATAGAAACACCTCACAAATATTTTATCATAAATTCGTATAAAAGTTATTATATTGCCCTGAATTATGGTATAATTTATATGAGAGGATGGTGCTATATCATGGAACTAAAGAAAATGAAATTTATTGATTTATTTGCTGGTATAGGTGGATTTAGATATGCACTTGAATCTTTTGGGTGTAAATGTGTTTTTTCATCTGAATGGGATAAATATTGTCAAGAAAGTTATAATTTGAATTTTGGAGAAATACCATATGGAGATATAACAAAAATAGATGAAAAAGATATTCCAAATTTTGATATTCTTTGTGCTGGTTTTCCATGCCAACCTTTTAGTATTTCTGGAAAACAAAAAGGATTTGAAGATACAAGAGGAACATTATTCTTTGATATAGTAAGAATTGTTAGTTATCATAAACCGAAAATTATATTCTTAGAAAATGTTAAAAATTTAAAAGCACATAATGGTGGTGCAACATTCGAAGTAATATCAAATACTCTTGATAGTTTAAATTATAATATATATTATAAAGTTCTTAATGCTAAAGATTTTAATTTGCCACAGAACAGAGAGAGAATTACAATTGTTTGTATAAGAAAAGATATTGATAATGGAAAATTCAAGTTTCCTGAACCATCTAAAAAGTTTGTTACTATTAGTGACATAAAAGAAGATGATTCAATTACAGATAAATATATACTTAATAGAAAAGATATTCACATTGATGAAAAGAAATTAAATGATGCAATTAAAAATGGCAGAGTTCAAAAACCTTTGCAAATTGGTGTTATTGGACAAGGTGGTCAAGGAAATAGAATTTATCACGAAAATGGTATAGGAATAACTCTAGCTGCTTCTAGTGGTGGTGCTGCTTCAAAAACAGGTGCCTATTATATTAATGGAAAAGTAAGAAAATTAAGTCCTAGGGAAGCTGCTAGATTACAGGGATTTCCTGAAGAATTTAAGATAATAAAAAATGATAATCAATCACTAAAACAATTTGGTAATAGTGTTCCAATTAATTTATTAAAAGAAGTTTTTAAAGGATTAAAAGATATTTAGGAGGTTTAGGATGAAAAAATGGGAAGATTTTGAAAGTGAAATGACAAGATATCTTCAACAAATGTTAAAAGATTATGATGTCCTAGTTAAACAATATGGAAGTGCTGATAGTACAATTCCAGACATAGAAATAACAATTAATTCAAATAGTAAAAAGTTTTATGTTGAAACTAAAATGCCTGCATCTCAAACATCTCAATTTGTTGTTGAAATTAAAGATGACAAATTTGTTTATGGTAGTAAAAATAAGTTTAAAGCAAATCAATATTCAGATGAAATAATAAATATATTGAATGATAATTTTAAATTGTATAGTAAAGTTGCACAAACAGGTATGGTTGTTCCTGTTCCTGAAACAATAGCATTTAGTTGGATTGCTTCAAACATGAAAAATAAAAATGTTGAATTTATAATATCAGTAGATAATGATGGAAATAAAAAAGTATTTTCATTAGACCAATTTAATAAGTTCTTTAACATTAAAACCATTTTTAGAAGAAAGAAAAGCGGAAGTCAAGACTTACCAAAAACATATTATGACGATTTTAAAAAACACTTAGATTTAAAATTTTCAAAATATGATTATTCGCTTAATACTAATGGAAAAAAATTATATTTGGATTTGCCTTTAGATTTAAATAAGAATGAATGCTATATTGATAGTGATGTATTACCTGAGGGAAAAAGATATTTTTTATCTAATAAAGGAAATGGAAAGTATGAAGTAAAAATAACTTCTTCAACTAATAATCCAAATATTATATTTGAATTATCCTTAAAAGATGATGTTGATTTTGATATGTTTACTATTCAATGCTTAATTGAGTATATAAATAATAATATGTAAAAAAGTGGCTACAATTCGTAGTCACTTTTATTTGTTTGATAAAATTCTTCAGCAGCTTCATCCATTTCTCTATTAATAGAACTTAGTGCTTTATTTATTTCTGATTTATTTATAGTTTTAGGTGGATTAAATATAACTCTATGTTCTTTATCAGTTATTAAGTTTTTACTATTCATATCATTAACAACTTGTCTAAAAAATCTAGATGTAGTTAGATCTTTACTATTGGCATTTTTACATAGATAGGCTATAAAATCTTTTCTCTCATCCATTCTCTTATCCATAACAGCATGAACAAAATCTCTATCTTCTTTTAACTCAGTATTTCTCATTTTAAGTTTTTGATTTTCTTTAATAAGTTTATTATTATCATTTTCAACTTTATTGTTTCTATCTTTTTGATATTTTAAATTATCATTAATTGAAGATATATTATTAATTATATTTTTATAGTTATCAAAATAATCAGTTATTGATTCAACATCTTTAATTAGATCTTGTAATCTTTCTTTTTGTTTATTATTAAGTTTATAACCACCAAGTCTAGATTCTTCTAAACAAGATAATAAATTTTTCAACTCTTTTGAAGAGTTGTTTATCGATTTTATCTTCTCATTATTTTTATCAATACTTCTTTTATTAATTTCTAGTTCTTTTTTAAGTTCTTGATAATTAACCATATCTTTAACATGGATATCTTTATTTCTTCCTCTTTCTTTTGTTTTTAGAGTAGCATTTTCTTTTTCAAAATATTTATTAAAGGTATCAATACATTTTTCTCTCATAACATTTTGTATATGTTCAAGTCTTTCTTTAGTAAAAACTGATGATTTATTTACTTGTTTTGATAAACCTGTTTTACAACCATCTTTAACTGGAACTCCAACTATATGCATATGAGGAGAAGTTTCATCTAAATGAACAACAGCATTTGTTATTTTGAACTCTGGAACTAATCTTTCTAAATCGTGTAAATGTTCTTCATATACATTAACCATTTCTCTTTTAAATTCAAAATCTTTTGAATCCCAGTATTCTTTATTCCCAAGTTCAATTATAATCTCACAAGCAAGATCTCTTTTTTCATCTTTATTAACATATTCAAAATAATCATCAATTCTTCTGCTAGGTCTAGATTGTTTATTATTATATTCAAGTCTTGCTTCTTCAAATTCAGTTTTATAAAATTCTTTAACATCATAAACAATATCGTTAGTTCCTTTTAATTGATAAATATAATCATTATCATTTTCATATTTTCTAAAATCATGATTATTTACTTTTGATAATTGTTGATAATTTTGTATTCCATTATTAGCAACAGAAGAAGAACCACTCACATTATTTCTAGCATTACTTCTTGCCGATGCTTTTCTGTTTTTATTACTTCCAAGATGAAATGAATAAGGTAATTCAGCCATATAATTCCTCCTTTTTAGTGTGGGTTATTTTGGACCATATCTGGGACATCCAAGATATATAACCCCCTAGATATCTTGTACAGCTTCCGCCATACAAGATTTCGTGGGCTAAGGATTACTCCTTAGGAACCTCTTCAGTAGTCTTAACAAACGAAGTAACAATTCCTAACTTAAACTTATTTGTTAAACTTTCAGGATTGTTTATATCTTTAATAATAGGAATTAACTTTAGAACCTTTTCATCTTTATCAAGATTAAATTCTATCTCATTAGGCATATCTTCTAAACTATAATTAAATGTAGGATGAATATGTAATTTAATACCATCTATATTTTTAAACTCTTTCATATAATCTTTAACTTGTGATTCTTTTAATGGATAACTAACATTTAACATTACTGATTTATCATTTGAAATAAATTCTACTGGAACTTGTGATAAACCTAATTCAGATAAACGACTAACTTTTTCAGTGAATAATGATTTCAATTTTATATCAACTAAATGTATCCCATTTGGATATCTATCATCTTTTTCAAAAGTTAGTGATTCAATATATCTAGCTATAAATTCTTGTTTATCTTCTTTGGTCATTGTTTGCCACTCAGTAAGGAATAGAGATACATCTTTTCCGTTTGTCATAAATATTCTTTGTAAATCTCTATCAGCCATAACTTTCTCTGGTGTGAATCTATTTTTATTTTTTAATTCTTGTTCTTTTTCTAATTGTTTAGTTAATATATCTAGTTTTTCATTTATTACTTTTAAATCTTCTTTAAAGTCATCAAGTTCTACAACTTCAGACATATATGCTTTTTTAATTCTTTCTTTTTGTTTAGTTAAATTAATTATTTCTCTTTCAATATCAGATTTATCAGCAACTTTTTCTTTATCAGCAAATAGTGGTAAGAATAGTTCATTATATTCATTATCAAATCTTAATAATTGACCAACAATTTTTTCAAATTCTTCTTCAACATAAGACTCTCTAATATTCTCATGACAATCTTCACAATTATAATAAACATATTTTTTTCTTTTTCCACCTGAACCTTTACATTTCATTATCTTGCCACATTTAGGACATTTAAGCTTTTGAAAGAAAGTATAAACTCTATCTCTTGTATAAGTTCTTTGATTAATAATCTTTTGTGCTTGGCATTCTTCCCAAATATATCTTGGTATAATTGGATCAACAACATTCATATAAATAACTGGTTCAACATTTTTACATTCTTTTAATCTCTTATACATTTCATAATCTCCCATGTATAAACGATTATTTATTATTCTTTCTATATGAGTATCTTTCCAATTCTTATTTAAAACTTTTTCTTCATTAAATATATTTGATATTTGTAAAAATGTTTTACCTTGTAAATATAAATCAAATACTCGCTTAACGATAGGAGCAGTAGCAGGATCAATTATTGTTTTCTTATTTCCGTCTTTCTTAAAACCTAATGCTACTTGTCCAGGTAAATGACCAGACTTAATTGCACCATTTAAACCGAACTTTGTTCTTTCAGATACTATTTCAATTTCAAGTTGTGATAAGACAGTTAACATTCTTACAAAGAATCTACCATTAGCAGTAGAGGTATTAACATCATCTCTATCACATACTAAATAAGTATTATATTTTTCAAGTTGTGATATTAGTTCTTCTAAATCTCTAACAGAACGAGTAACTCTATCAAGTTTATAAGCAACAATATAATTGATTTTTCCATCTTTCATATCTTTTAACATTTCTTGAAACTTTGGTCTATGTTCCATATCTTTAGCACTAATACCAGCATCACAATATACTTTATATACTTCATAACCTTTATAATCACATAATTGTTTTAGTTTTTCTTCTTGTTCTCCTAAACTAAATCCTTCACGAGCTTGATCTTCAGTTGATACACGAATATAAATACCAGCAACTTTTCTTTCTTCTTCCATATTCAACCTCCTTATTACTAAAAAAGAGGAGACAATAGTATCTAGTAAAGTCTAAATACTACTGACTCCTCATTAAATTCAATATTATAATTTTTGGGTAAATTGTGTTTTATCTTCATAGATGTACCTCCATTTCTAGAGTTACCTCTTTCATTGGTTATTTATAATATCACTTTTTAAGAAATTGTCAATTCCTTATTGAGGGAATAGTATTAAGAGCTTTTAGCTAGTTTAAAGAATTTTTCTAGTTCTGATAGATTATGTTGTTCATTTAAATTATTAACATAAAAAGTATTAACACCATTGAAGAACAAGAAAGTATAATTATTGATTTTAATTTTATGTGGATCTACATAAGCAAGATTACTAGGTTCTAATCTAATTAAGTGACCTTTCTCAAGTTTTATAGGAGTAGAAGTATATTTCTTAGCCCAATCAATCTTTTTCTTTAAATCAGGGCTTAAATCAAGTTTTTCTTTAATAGTATTTAACATATCATCACAACCTTTCTTAAACACAAAAAAACTTAATTATTTCTAATTAAGCTTTATCTCAACATCGGTTGTTCCGACGATTTTTACAAATGGAGCGGACGAGGGGAATCGGACCCCCGTCTCAACCTTGGCAAGGTTGCATTCTACCATTAAACCACGTCCGCAAATAAAAAACTGATAAACAGTTTTATTAATAAAATGGAGGGCCTAGTCGGATTTGAACCAACGCTCAGGGAGTTGCAGTCCCACGCCTTACCACTTGGCTATAGACCCATTTCATTTGTAAATTAATTTTATCTAAAAACTTAGAAAATGTCAATAAAAGACTTTACTTTTTTTCTTTATATGCTAAACTTTATATGTTTATGAGGTGATTTATAGTGAAAGAAGTAATATTAGATGCACTAATTGATTCTATAAAACTTTTACCATTTCTATTTATAGTATATTTAATAATGGAATTTTTAGAACACAAGTCAAATTCCAAAACAGAAAAAATAATTAAAAAATCCGGAAAGTTTGGACCAGTTGTTGGTAGTATCCTTGGCGCATTCCCACAATGCGGATTTTCAGTCATGGCATCAAACCTTTATATAGTAAGAATAATATCACTTGGGACGTTAATATCAATTTATTTATCAACCTCAGATGAAATGCTTCCAATATTATTATCTTCTAATGCATCAATCCCAACTATTGTAAAATTTCTTTTAGTTAAAGTTATAATAGGTATGTTGGCAGGATTAATAATAAATTTGTTTGTAAATAGGAAATCTAAAAAAATTGCTCCAGAAATTTCTAAAATGTGTGATCACGATCACTGTCACTGCGAAGAAAACATTTGGTTATCAGCACTTAAGCATACTCTTACAATTTTTATATTTATCCTTGGAATAAATTTTGGAATGGATATTATTATTCATATAATAGGTGAGGATAAAATATCATCATTCTTAGTCGCAAGTACATTTCTAGGGCCTATTTTATCAGGACTTATTGGTCTTATACCTAATTGTGCCTCATCTGTAGTTATTACAGAACTATATCTAAACAATGCCCTAACTTTTGGTTCTGCGATTTCAGGACTTTTATGTGCAAGTGGGTTAGGAATTTTAGTACTATTTAAAGTAAATAAAAATTATAAAGAAAACATTAAAATTTTATTACTAGTATATATAATCAGTATATTAGTAGGTATAATATTCAACTTATTAAATGTAACAATTTAATAAGTTTTTTTGTATTATATCTTTACTTATCTCACATAATAGTATTGTAGTAGAATTTCATAAAAAAAATTAAAAAAAATTAGCACTCTCTATTGACAATTGCTAATAGAGTGGTATAATTATAATTGTTCGGAGGAGGAATGAATTATGAAATTAGTACCAAGAGATGAAAGTTTCTTTTTGGATGATGTTTTTGGTGATTTCCTAAGTTCTAAAGACACCGCCAATATGAAATGTGATATTTATGAGAAAGGAGATAAGTATTACATTGAAATGGATACACCAGGTTACTCAAAAGATGATACAACAATTGAATGTGACAATGGATACCTAACTGTAAAAGTATCAAAGAAAGAGGAAAGTTCTGATGAAGAGAAAAATTACATCAGACGTGAAAGAAGTACTCGTGAATATAGTAGGAGCTTCTATGTAGGAGATGTTGATCCTGAAAGCATTAAGGCAAGCTTTAAAAATGGTTGCTTGACCGTTGAAGTTCCAAAAGAAGAGAAAAAAGAGACTAAAAAATTAATTCAAATTGAAGAGAAATAATTTCTCTTTTTTCTTTTGCTCTTTTTATCTATATGAGGTACAATATTACTAAGGGAACTTAGAAAGAGGTGTTATATGGATAAAAGAATAAAAGAAGCTCTAGATAATGAAATAAAAAGGCAACACAATAACATTGAACTTATTGCAAGTGAAAATTATGTCTCAGATGATGTATTAGCATTACAAGGAAGTATTTTCACAAATAAATATGCCGAAGGATATCCTGGTAAAAGATATTATGGAGGATGTGTAAACGTAGATGTTGTTGAAAATCTAGCAATAGAATACTTACAAAAACTATTTGGCTGTAAGTATGCAAATGTTCAACCTCATAGTGGTAGTAGTGCAAATATGGCAGTATATAGAGCACTATTAGAAAAAGGCGATACTGTTATGGGAATGAACTTATCACATGGTGGACATTTAACTCATGGACATCCAATTAACTTTAGTGGAATTGACTATAAAATAATTGGGTATGATGTGAATCCAGAAACAGAATTAATAGATTATGATGAAGTAGAAAGACTTGCTAAAAAAAATAAGCCAAAAATGATTATTGCAGGTGCAAGCGCTTATTCTAGAATAATAGATTTTAAAAGATTTAGAGAAATTGCTGATAGTGTAGGAGCATACTTAATGGTTGATATGGCACATATTGCTGGATTGGTAGCCGCAGGTCTTCATCCGAATCCAGTTGAATATGCAGATGTTGTTACATCAACTACACATAAAACATTAAGAGGACCACGTGGTGGAATAATATTAACCAATAGTGAAGAAATAATTAAAAAGATTAATAAAACAATATTCCCAGGAATTCAAGGTGGACCACTTATGCACGTTATAGCCGCAAAAGCGCAAAGCTTTAGTGAGGCACTAGACCCATCTTTTAAAACTTATCAAGAACAAGTATTAAAAAATATAAAAGCACTTAGTAAGTCGTTAGAAGAAAATGGATTTAGAATAGTATCTGGTGGTACAGATAATCACTTGATACTTGTAGATGTTACCTCATCAAACCTAACAGGTAAAGAAGCAGAAAAACTACTTGATGAAATAAACATAACAGTTAATAAAAATACTATTCCTTACGATAAAGCATCGCCTATGATTACATCTGGCATAAGAATAGGATCTCCTGCAATGACTACACGTGGATTAAAAGAAGCTGAATTCTATGAAATCGGAAATATAATAAGTGATGCATTATTAAAAAAAGATACAGAAGAAAATTTAAAACTTCGTGTATCTAAAATAATAGATAAATGTAAAAAATAAAAGAAGTGACTATTTAGTCATTTCTTTTTTGCATTTTATAAGCTTTTAAAACATTTTGCGCAAGAGATGCGATAGTCATTGGACCAACACCACCCGGTACAGGTGTTATAAGACTTGCCTTTTTACTAACATTATCAAAATCAACATCACCATAAAGTTTACCATTTTCTCTTGTTATACCCACATCTACTACAACAGCGTTGTTATTAACCATATCTTCTTTAATTAATCCTTTAACACCAGTCGCAGATATAATTATATCTGCGTTTTTTGTTATACTCTGTAAGTTTCTTGTTTTAGAATGACATAATGTAACAGTAGCGTTTCTATTTTCTAGCATATGAAATAGTGGCATTCCAACCAAAGAACTTCTTCCAACGATTACTACATTACTACCTTCAAGTGTAACCCCATATTTATCTAAAAGGCTTATTACACCACAAGCTGTACAAGGATAAAGAGAGGATTTACCACTTATTAAATCAACAATATTGCTATCATTTAAACCATCAACATCTTTATATTTATTAACTGCATTTTGAATGCTTTTTTCATTAATTCCACTAGGAAGTGGCATTTGTACTAGTATAGCATCTATATTATCATTACTATTAAACCTTTCGATGTTTTTTAATAATTCATCTTCAGTAATACTATCATCATACTTTTCATGAATAAAGTTATATCCAATATCATTACACATTTTTCTTTTTTGATTAATATAAACATTACTTGCTTCATCATCACCAACTTGTATAACACAAAGAGTTGGAACTTTATCTAATGCTTTTACTTTCTCAGCTAACCCACTTAATATTTCGCCTTTTAACGATTTTCCATCCATAATCATATATATCACCAATAAACATTTTATATTAAATTAAGAATTTTTGCAAACAAATCAAAAAATATCACATATTAAAGCAAATAAATATAATACACTAGGTGATAATTGTGAAAAAACTTAGTGAATTATACAACTGTAACTTTGATATACCAATTAAAGATATCAAGATAAACTCAAAAGAAGTAGAAAAGTATGATTTATTTGTATGTACAAAAGGAGTAAATACAGATAGACATGATTTTATAGATGAAGCAATAAAAAATGGGGCAAATGCATTAGTAGTAGAAAAAGAAGAAAACTATAAAGTACCATTTATAAAAGTAGAAGATACTAACAAAGAATTAGGATATTTGTCAAAAAGATTTTATGATGATCCATTAAAAAAGATAAAATTAATTGGTATAACAGGAACTGATGGTAAAACTACAACCGCATCAATAATTAGAAATATGCTAGGAAATAATAACTGTGGATATATTGGTACAAATGGAGTCTATTGTAAAAATGAAAGACTAAAAGAAAATAATACGACCCCAGAAATTAATAAAACATATAAATATTTGAATCATTTTGTACAAGAAAATTTAGAATATACAACTATGGAAATATCAAGCGAAGCACTTTATAGAAATAGAACAAATACATTAAATTTGGATGTGGCAATAATAACCAATATAACAGAAGACCACTTAAACATACATAAAACACTTGAAAATTATATCGAATCAAAAGAAAAAATATTATCTCTTATAAAAAAAGATGGAGTTCTAATATTAAATAGTGATGATAAATACTTTAAAAGAATATTAAGTAAAGTAAAGGTTAGAGTATTAACTTTTGGTACAAATGCCAAATCAGATTTAATAATTAAAACTATAAAAGAAAACGATGATTCAACAAGTTTTACTATTGTATATAAAGATAAAAGCTATGAAGTAAAAAGCCCACTTATTGGAAAGTTTAATGTATATAACGTTTGTGCAAGTATACTTACATTAATTTATTTTGGCTATAAAATAGAAGATGTGATAGAAAAGGTTAAGAAAATAATAAAAATAGATGGAAGGTGTGAAATTTTAGGATTTAGAACTAAGTATAAGATAGTTTTAGATTATGCACATACTGAAAATGCCTTAAAGAATATACTTACTTATCTAAACAAAATTAAAAAAAGGAGAATAATTACAATAACAGGTGCCGCAGGAGGAAGATATCATGAAAAAAGAAGTAAAATAGGAGAAATAGTATTATCAATGTCAGATTTAGTAATATTTACAATGGATGATCCAAGGTATGAGAGTGTAGAAGAAATAATAGATGAAATGGTATCAACCTCATCCTTAAAAAACTACGTTAGAATAATCGATAGAGAACAAGCAATTATATATGCACTTAAAAATGCTAAAAAAGAAGATATCATATTAATAGCAGGTAAAGGAAAAGATATGTACATGGCAATTAAAGATAAATATATCCCATATTCAGACTATGAAGTAGTAGAAAAATACATAAATAGTGTAAACAAAAGTAAATAAAGCTTAAATTTATTGAAAAACTAGCCTATAAATATTATCATAATATTGGTGATAATATGAATGAATTAATAAGAGAAATAGGAAAAAGTAAAGGATATGATGATAAACTTTGTAATACCTTAGAAAAGATTATACCAGCTATGATAATGCATTATGGAGAAGAATATAGAGATTTAATATTTAAAGTTTTAGAAGAGACAACAATTACTATGTGCAAACCAAGCGAAAATGTATATGATACACTAAACAAGCTAGAAACAATAGAAGAAGATGAGTCAATAGTTGGAATTCAAGATGTAAAAATAGCTGCGGGAGTATCCTCAACTATTCCACGTATAAGTTGTAAAGATGGAGAATTTTCAATTGATAAACTTGAAAGACATATAGTACTTGCTTTTGGTGATATAGAAAGCAAAGCCCAAATTAGAACTTTAGTACATGAATTTTCCCATGCACTTAAATCCTATGAAAATAGTCACTATATAAAAGGTGATATTTATTACTCAAGAAGTGGATTTATAGAGATATTTGAAAGATTATCACTAGATGAAAATGGAAAAGTGGTAAGAACACTCATATCAGAGAAAAATGTTGGTATGGAAGAAGGATTTAATTCACTAGATGATTCAATAATAACAAGCATTATTACTGGTGAGGATAGAAAATTTGAAAGCTATAGAGGCCCTGCGGTAATTGCTGAAGAAGCAGATTGTTTATTAGGGTATAGAAATGAAAGAATAAAAGCCCAACTTACAGGTGATATTGACACTTATAAAAATATATATAATGGTTCAAGTAGTGAAGACCTATTTGGAGAACAATCAAAAAATCTTGATGAGGTTGTAAAAGAAGAATATAGACTCTTTAGAAATATATTATTGTATGGTTCGGATAAAGAAGAGGATAAAAAACTATTAGAAGAAATTCAAAATAGAAGAGCCGAACTAGTACATGAATGTCGTAACAACATAGATAAGGCAATAGAATCAAAGGTCAATGTAAAATAATAAAGTAAATAAAACATTAAAACATATAATTAATTAGGAGTTGATTATATGTTTTTTAAATTACTTAAATGGCTAAAGGAAATCTCACTTTTTACAACAAGCTATTCAAATAACGTTTTCCCAGAACCATTATCAAAAGAAGAAGAAGATTTGTGCATTGCAAGAGCCAGTAATGGTGATAAAGAAGCAAGAAATAAATTAATTGAACATAATTTAAGATTAGTAGCTCATATAGTAAAGAAATTTGAACATAAGAATGTAGATCAAGATGACTTAATAAGCATAGGAACAATTGGACTTATAAAAGGAGTGGATTCCTATTCTAATAAACACTCAACTAAAATAACAACGTACTGTGCAAGATGCATTGAAAATGAAATACTCATGTATTTTAGGTCAAATAATAAAAACAATAAAAATATATCTATTAATGAATCAGTTGGATTTGATAAAGAAGGAAATGAAATAACTATACTTGATATACTAAAACTTCCCAAACCAGATTTAATAGAAGAAATTCATACTAAAGATAATGTATCTTTACTTAAAGAATATATAAAGTGTTTAAACCATCGTGAAAAGGAAATACTAATAAAAAGATACGGATTAAATAATAATGATGAAGAAACACAAAAAGAAATAGCTAAAGAGCTTGGTATATCTAGAAGTTATGTATCAAGAATAGAAAAAAGAGCACTTACAAAGATACTAAGAGAATTTATAAAAAATAATCAAATTAATGATTAGGATTTGTAAAATATTATTTAATCTTGTATAATTAAGATATATAATTATGGTTGGTGATAAGATGGAAAAAAAAGAAGAAATAAAAGTTGCATTAGAAAAATCAAAATCAAAAAAAAGCCTAATAATTGGTGGAGTAATAGTTGGAATTCTACTAATTGCTTTGATATGTGTCTATTTTATATTTGTTCCTAAAATATCACTAAATGGAAAAGATAAAGTAACTATTAAAATAAATGATAAATATGTAGAGTCAGGTGCTAAAGCAACAACAACATTTAAAGATGTTACTAATGATGTAAAAATTAAAGGTAGTGTAAATACAGAAAAACCAGGAAAATATGAGATAGAATATATAGTAAAAGAAGGTTTATTTACTAAAAGAGTAAAAAGAGTAGTTGAAGTAATTGATGATATTGCACCAGTAATAGAATTAACGGGTTCTAAAGAAACTAGTATTTGTCCTAACTCTGAATATACTGAAGAAGGATATAAAGCAACAGATAACTATGATGGGGATATAACAAATAAAGTAAAAAAAGAAACTAAGGAAGATTTAATCATATATAAAGTTAAAGATACTAGTGGAAACAGTGCAACTGTAGAAAGAAAAGTAAAAAAGCAAGATAAAGAAGCACCTATTATAACATTAAAAGGAAATAAAACTGTATATGTAAAACTAAATTCTAAATATAATGAATCTGGCGCAACCGCCAAAGATAATTGTGATGGCGACTTAACAGGAAAAATAAAAGCAACAGGAAGTATAAATACAAGTAAAACAGGTACTTATAAAATAGTATATGAGGTAACAGACTCATCAGGTAATACCTCTAAAATAGAAAGAACCGTCATAGTATATGATAAAAAAAATACCCCTACAGGTATAAACAAAACAGGTACAATTTATCTAACATTTGATGATGGTCCAAGCGCCACAATAACACCTAAAATACTTAAAATATTAAAAGAAAAGAAAGTGCCTGCAACATTTTTTGTAATAAACCATAGTAATAATTTAAATTATTTAATTAAACAGGAATATGATGAAGGTCATACTGTTGCTCTTCATAGTTATACTCATAACTATAAAACAATATATTCATCAAGCACCGCATACTTCTCTGACCTACAAAAAATAAGTGATAAAGTAAAATCTATAACTGGTGAAGAAAGTAAAATAATAAGATTTCCAGGTGGTGGCTCTAATACAATAAGCAAAAAATATAATAAGGGAATAATGACTTATTTAACGAGTGAAGTTATAAATAGAGGATATCATTATTTTGACTGGAATGTATCTAGCGGGGATGCAGGTGGTTCTAGAAATAGAACACAAGTATATAATGCAGTTACAAAAAATTTAAGGCATAACAGGGCAAATGTTGTATTAATGCATGACTTTGAAAATAATTACAAGACATTAAATGCATTAAGTGATATAATTGATTATGGACATAAGAATGGGTATACATTCTTAGCAATAGATATGACTACACCACTTGTAAGACATGGTGTAAATAATTAGAAGGAGTTTGTATGAAAAAATTAAAAAGGGTTTTATTATTTCTACTAATATTGTTTTTGCTTCCATTAGGAGTAAAAGCAGAAACTGTGACAACAACATTATCTGGAGGAACAACAGTAGCAGGTGGAGATAAAATTGATTTTACAATAGGAATAAAAAGTGATACTAACGCAACTGCATTTGAAGCAGCAATAAGATATGATACTAATGTATTAGAATTTATAGGCATAGGAAAAGAAGATAATTGGCAAGGTAATAATAAGGTAAGATCTACAGGTAACAATACATTAAAATTTACTAACGCAGGAGTAACTGGAGAAAGCAGTGTTGCAACGCTAAAATTTAGAGTAAAAACATCGAATAAAACCTCTACAACAGTTACACTTGATGGAATTAAAGTTACATTAAATACAAAAACAGGTGAAGAAATTAAACAAGGTGATCCAATAAATAAAGACATCACAATCAAATCAGAAGATAATACACTTAAATCAATAAAAATAGATAATAAAACAATTAATGGATTCGCAACATCAGTAAAAGAATACACAATAGAAGTAGAATCTTCAACTGAGAATATTGATATAAAAGCACAACTTAGTGATGAAAAAGGTGCAACATTAGTTGAAAACTTTGGTTCTAGAACTGTTAAACTAGAATATGGAACTAATAAAGTATTAATAAAAGTTAAAAGTGAATCAGGAAAAGAAGGAGTCTATACACTTAATATAATAAGAAAAGATGATAGACCAGTAGATAATAATTTAAAAAGTATAATAATAAATGGTGGAACTATAAAAATAGAGTTTGATCCAAGTACACTAAGTTATACAATTAAAACTTTTAAATTAGAAAAACTTGAAATAGAGGCAACACCATCAGATACAACCGCAAAAGTAACTGTTGATATTCCTAAAAAAATAATAATTGGACAAAACACAGTTAAAATAACAGTAACACCAACAACAGGTTCTAAAAAAGAATATACAATTCTATTTGATAATACTGATAAACCTACAGATACAAGACTTAAAAACCTATCAATAAAAGGAATAAACATTAACTTTGAAAGTGATAAATATGATTATGAAATAAGATATGATAAGTCATATAAAAATGGAATTAAAATATATGATACTGCATTATCAGAAGATACTAAAATTACAATTAAAGGAAATAATAATCTAGAAGAAGGAAGCGTAATTAAAGTTTTAGTAGAAGCACTAGATGGAAGTAGTTCTAGTGAATATAGAATTAGATTAGTAAAAGATACAAGAATTAATTTCTTCTTAATAGTAGATATAATAATTGGAATAGTATTAGTAGTATTAATATTTATACAACTAAATAAAAGAAAAAAGAAAAAAGAAGCAAAACAATCAATTGAAGAAGAATTAGAAAAAACTAAAGAAATAGTTTTATAAGGAGTAATATGAAAAAGTATATACCAAGCATGTATAAAAAGAGTATTTTTGATATTAATTATGATAAATTAAAAAGTATCGGAATAAAGTGTTTAATATTTGACTTGGATAATACTATTGCACTTATAGATACTAAATTAATACCAGAAGAAGTAAAAACATTATTTATAAAATTAAAAAAAGACTTTAATATAGTTATTATTTCTAATAACACAAAAAAACGAATTAGTATGTTTTGTGACCCAATAGATATCACATTTGTATCTTTTGCATTAAAACCATTAACATTTGGCTTTAGAAAAATAAAAAATAAATTTAATTATAGAAAAGAACAAATGTGTATGATTGGTGATCAATTAATGACTGATATATTAGGTGCAAATAGATATGGAATATATACTATACTAGTTGATCCACTAGGTAAAAAGGATTTAAAAGTTACTTCAATCAATCGTTTCTTTGAGAAAAAAATTCTAAAGAAATTAACAAAGACTGGAGAACTAGAAAGAGGTAAATATTATGAGTGAGGATAAATATTGCATAGGTTGTGGTATAAAATTACAAGATGAAAACATGACCGCAGAAGGATATACGACAAGTATAGAAAATGATATTTGTAGTAGATGCTTCAAAATGAAAAATTATGGAGATTATCAAGTAGTAACTAAATCAAATGATGAATACATTAATATATTAAAAAGTGTTAATGACACTAAAGATTTAGTTGTATATATAATAGATTTACTAAATATAAGTAGAGATATAAATCTAATAAGAGAATATTTTGATAATAAAGTTTTACTTGTATTAAATAAAAGAGATATACTTCCAAAAAGTATTAAAGATGAAAAAATAAAAGAATACTTTGCTAAACTTGGACTTGATTATGAAGATGTTATAATTGTCAGTCCAAAGAAAAATTACAACATAGATGAACTTTTATTAAAAATAAAAAAATATAAAACAAGTAAAAATGTATATGTAGTAGGGCATACAAATGTAGGTAAAAGTACACTGATAAATACACTTATGAAAAACTATTCAGAATTTGATAGTGAACTTACTATGAGTCCACTTCCTTCTACAACATTAAATAAAATAAGTATAAAACTAAATAGTGATTTGACTCTAATTGATACCCCAGGATTAGTAGATGATGGAAATATTCTAAATTATGTAGACCAACCCACATTAAAAAAGATTTTACCTAAAAAAGAAATAAAGCCAAAAACTTATCAATTAAAAAAAGATCAAGCATTAGTAATAGGTGATCTTTTAAGAATTGATTATGTTGAAGGAGAAAAAAATAGTTTTACTGTTTTTGTATCAAATGAGTTAAAAGTAAAAAGAATTAATATGCATAAGAATGATGAATTAAAAGACTTATTTAAACATGAAATAGATGTTGCGTATCATGAAGATTTAGTTATAAATGGTCTTGGGTTTATAAAAATAGTTGAAAAAGCTAAAATAAATGTATATATAAATAAAGATGTTGAAGTATTTACTAGAGACTCACTTATTTAATCCATATGAATTATTAGTAGGATCAAGAAACAACTTACATATTGGTGGGTTATATGTTAAATAAGTAGTAAAAGCATATATTAAAAATATTACTATAAGACTTATAATGTTTAAAACATTTGAGTCTTTTTTAAATTCAATAAAGTAGTTTAATATCTGACTTATTATAATAGTTACTAAGTAAATTGTAAGAGTAACAAGCATATTCTCTCCAAATTTAGAATAAATTGGCCAGTATATTGTAAGAAATAGTGCTATGTTAAATAAAAATGTAAGTAATTCTTTAAGTAAAAAATTATTTTCCTTAATATTATATTTTTTTAATATAAAGTACTTAACAATTATCCAGATTATATATGAAGTGTAAATCATTTTCATATGTTCAAATACACTTTCATTAACAGGAGATAATATTAAAGTAACTATATTAGGACACCATTCATATAAATTATGTATTATAAATCCAATTAGAAATATAAATATCATGGAAATAATTTGTATTATTTTTTTTTTCATTTTTCTTCACCATTATTATTATGTGTGAATAAACAATAAATATTACTTTACAATTAAAAGAAAAAAATTGTCGATATTTGTTGTTTAAAAGTAAATAAAGTGGTAATATTTTATTGTAGTAAAATAAAAAGAGTAGGAAAGTGAGTGAAGAAAATTGAGCGAAAAAATTAAAAACAAGAAGAACCTTATTATAGGTATTGGAACAGTCGCACTAGTTGCAATAGTAATTGGTGTTGCTACACTTATAAAAGGAAATAACGATATTTCTGGTATGGGCAAGAATGCTAGTTTTGGAATACTAGGTAAGAATGGCACAGCATTCAGTAGTATTACATATTCACATATTCAAGATGATGAATATTACTATGATATATTATATTTTGCTGAATCCGATGAAGATGCAATCTGTAGTTTAACTTGGCATATGAGTTATGAAAAACCAATGGAAAAAGAATTAACACGCGAAGAAGAAGATGACTATTATACTGAAAAACATATAAGTCTTGATAACTATACAGATTTAAAGAGGTGGATATCTGTACCAATTGAAAATAAATATGGAGCTCCAATAGAAAAGGTTGTTGTATACTTAACTCCTTGTGATGATAGTTATCCAGCAAGTTATACAATTTACCCAGAAAGAGATAATAATAATTTAGACCCACCATACATTAATGTGATAAAAGATGAAAAACAATATAATGACGATACAGCTGTATTTGAAATTGATTCATATGGTTGGGGAAATGATGAGAGACTTTTGAACACAATGTTTAAAAATACATATTATGTAGATGGAAAAAAGGTAAAAGAAACATTTGCTGAAGAAGATGCTTACTTATCAGATTCAATAAGTATAGAAAGAACAACAATGCCTAAAGTTTTAACAATTCTTTCTGAGGATACAAGGGGAAATGTTGCAGAGAAAAAAGTATTGATACAGGCAAAGGACCATGTGGGACCATATTGTTATTTTGAAAATAAAGATAAAAATATAAAACTTACCATTGGAGAAAGCAAAACTGTAACACTTCATTGCATTTCAGAATTAGATGAAAGAATAGATTCAGATAGAGATTATGATACAGATTATCAACCTGTACTTCTATATTCAAATAATATTGAGGACAGAATGGATGGAATTAGATACTATGGTACAGATGAATATATAAGCACAATAAAAATTACGGGAAATACACCAGGAAAAACAACAGTAAAGTTCAAAAACAAATCTATCGCAGATACTAATAGTGATTGGTTAGATACTAACTATGGCGGAACAGAATACATTCCAATGAACGTTGAAGTAATTGATAAAAAAGATACAAAAGCACCAACTTGTGAATTTACTATGGGAGACTATGCATATGATACGAAATTCTATGTTGGCTCTAAAATACAATATACAGTAACATGCGAAGATGATGTAAAATTTGATGCGAGCAATTTAACATTTAATACAAATAAAATATCAATTTATAATAATGGAGAAAAATTAACATCACGTTTCTATGCGAACGATTACAGTAAACTACCAAGAAAAATTTCGTATTCATTTGAGGTAATTCCAGTAAAAGCAGGAGAATTATCAGTAAGATTAGAAGGCGGATTTGTGCAAGATGCATCAGGAAGAAACAGCAAAGCAACATATGAAATCACACGTGATATTGTAGAAGCTCCAAAAAATATAAAAAGACCTTCATGTAAAATTGAAACAGATAAAGATGAAATAACAGTTGGAGAATCTGTTAATGCAACAATTACATGTACAGCTAGTAAAAAAATATCATCAACTGCTACTCTTGGAGTAGATGTAGTTGCACCAAATATAGACAATTGGTCTTATGATGATAGTAACACTAAAAAACACACTTTAACATTTAAAGTAACACCATCAAATGTTGGAACATCAGAGATAGTTTTAAAAGAAAATGCCTTCTTTAACGAAATTGATATGGGAAACAAAGAGGTTACAAAAGAAATAAAAGTAAAAGAACGTATTAAAGATACAACTGCCCCTGTATGTAAATTTACTTCTGAAAGTTCAAAAGTTAGAACAGGTAAAACAACAAAAGTATATTTAACATGTGATGATGCATCAGGATTTAAAAACACTAATCTTTCTGTAAATAACTTTGGAGTTAATAAAATACTAGGAATAAGTTTATTAAGAATAGAAAATGTTAAACTAATAAAACAAACATCAACATCATCTACATGGGAAATTGGAGTTAAAGGTAGGGGATTAGGAAAAGCAAAATTGTACTTAAATGAAAATGCTGTATCAGATAAGTTTGATAACAAGAATGCTAAAACATATGCAACTACTCCAATAAAAGTAACACTATTCTAATATACAAAAATTTATTTAATAAGAGCTAAAAAAATTAGCTCTTTTTTCTTTATATTCTTTGGTTTACAATAAGTTTGTGATATAATTAATTTAGGTGATGGTAGTGACAATAAATATTAGAAATATTAATATAAATTACATACAATATGGTAGTGGTAGTGATGTTGTTCTTTTACATGGATGGGGACAAAATATTGCGATGATGAAGCCTATTGGCGATAGACTTCAAAAAAATCATCGTATAACTATATTAGACTTCCCTGGATTTGGTGAAAGTGAAGAGCCAAAAACTGCTTTAACAGTTTATGACTATTGTGAAATATTAGAAGAATTACTAAAAAAATTAAAAGTAAAAAAGCCAGTTATAATGGGACATTCGTTTGGGGGCAGAATAGCAATCATATATGCTTCCAGAAATGAAGTTGAAAAAGTCGTATTATTTGGTAGCCCTTGTATAAGAAAAGAAGTAAAACCTAGCTTAAAGCTAAGAATGTTAAAGTCTCTAAAAAAAATCCCTGGAATTAATAAATTAGAGGGATTTGCTAAAAATCATATGGGTTCACGAGATTATAAAAATGCAAGCGAGATAATGAAAAAAATCCTTGTTAATGTAGTTAATGAAGATTTAAGTGAATGCGCAAAAAAGATCAATGTTCCAACACTTCTTATATGGGGAGATAGAGATACTGAGGCTCCAGTAGAGGATGCTAAAGAACTAGAAAAAATAATTCCAGACGCAGGATTGATAGTACTACCAAATTCAACTCACTATGCTTATTTAGAAAACTTACCTCAAGTTATAAATATATTAAATAATTTCTTATAGGAGGAAATAATATGTTATATTACTTTGTTTACTTTTTAATGCTTGCCTATACTATATTTATTAGTAGAAGAACATTACATATGTTACAGCAAAACTTATACAACGAAAATAATAGATATATAAAATGGATGCTAAAGAATAATGAAATTACTATTTTTAATGTTTCATTAATCGCAATAGTACTTTCTATAGGCATAACAATATTTAAAAATAATACAATAATACAATTCTTGTTGTTTCTAATTATGGGAGTATATGTATTAAGTTATTATGAAGAAAAAAAGATTGCTGCGACTAATCAAAATAAAAAACCTCTTGTATATACAAAAAGAATAAAAAGATTAATAGTTACTTTAAGTATAGTCTATATTTTACCAATTGCATTTGCTATAATATTTCCAAATTTAAAAAATATACTTTTAATTGTATCAACTATTTTAACTGGATTTAGTTTCTTTACAACTTTTATAGCGCTTATAATAAATAAACCAGTAGAAAAAGCTGTATATAATCACTTTGAAAAAATGGCAAAAGAAAAACTTGAATCATTTTCAAATTTAAAGGTAATAGGAATAACAGGAAGTTATGGTAAAACTAGTTGTAAAAATATACTTAATGATATCTTAAGTATTAAATATAATACTCTAGCAACCCCAAAAAGTTTGAATACATTTAATGGACTTATGATGACAATAAATAATACATTGTCCAAATTTGATGACGTTTTTATAGCAGAGATGGGCGCATATGTACAAGGAGAAATAAATGGATTATGTGATTTAGTTAATCCTAAATATGGAATAATTACTTCAATTGGTACTGCACACTTAGAAACTTTCGGAAGCGAAAGTGCCATCCAACACGGTAAGATGGAACTAATAGAACATTTACCTCATGATGGTGTTGGGGTATTAAATATGGATGATCCAAAACAAGTTAGTTATAAAATTAAAAATGACTGTAAAATAATTTGGATAGGTATTGAGAATAAAAATGCAGATGTAGTTGCAAGTAATATAAGAACTGAAGGAACTAAAACATTATTTGATGTAACATTCCCGGGTGATAAAAATAAATATGAATTTGAAACAAGACTGCTTGGTAGACATAATATTTATAATATATTATCTGCACTTGCACTTGGATATGAATTTAAGATTCCAATAAAAGATTTGATTCTTGCGACTAGAAGAGTTAAACCAATTGAACATAGATTGGAATTAAAAAGACTTGGTAATTTCTATCAGATAGATGATGCTTATAATTCAAATCCAGTAGGTGCTAAAAGTGCACTAGACGTATTAAATACTATGGATGGATTTAAAGTAATAGTTACACCAGGTATGATAGAATTAGGAAAAAAAGAATATGAACTTAATAAAGAATTTGGTAAACAAATTAGTGAAGTCGCAGATTTAACCATTTTAATTGGTAAAAAGCAAACTAAGCCAATACTTGATGGTTTAAAAGAAGCTGGTTACCCAGAAGAAAAACTAATGGTTTTAAATGATGTAAGGGAAAGCTTTACAATTATAAATAATTTAAATAAAAAGAAAGATGTTTATGCATTATATGAAAATGATTTACCTGATACATATAATGAGTAAGGAGGATTTATGATAAAATTAGGTGTTATTTTTGGAGGAGAAAGTGTTGAACATGAAGTTAGTATAATTTCAGCTGTTCAAGCTATGAATAAGATGGATAATACAAAATATGAAATTATCCCAATATATATTACTAAAGATAAAGAATGGTATACAGGAGATATGTTAAAGGATATTGAAGTATATCAAGATTTATCGCTAATTAAAAGATATGCTAAAAATGTTGTCTTAATTAAGAAAAAAGGAAGATTTATTCTTCAAAGCCAAGGATTCTTTAAAAGAGAAGTAAAGGAACTTGATTTAGTATTCCCAATTGTGCATGGTACAAGTGTAGAAGATGGAGTATTACAAGGTTACTTAAAAACAGTAGGAATTCCATTTGTTGGAAGTGATGTTCTAGCAAGTGCAATTAGTCAAGATAAAATAGTTCAAAAACAAGTATTTGAAGTTAGTGGATTACCAATAACTGATTACATATGGTTCTATGATAGCGACTATTTAGATGATCCTGATACAATAGTAAAGAAAGTTAAAAAATTAGGCTTTCCTGTTATTGTTAAACCAGCTAGCCTAGGTAGTAGTGTAGGTATTGGTACTGCAAAAGATGAAGATGAATTAAGAGAAAAAATCGAAGATGCAATAAATTATGATACTAAAATAGTAGTAGAAGAAATGGTTAAAAACCTAACAGAAGTTAATATTAGTGTATTAGGTGATTATGAAAAACAAGACTTAAGTGAAATAGAAGAAGTTATGAGTGATAATGATCTATTAACTTATGAAGATAAATATATAAATGGAAATAAAAAAGGAAATACAAAAGGAATGCTATCTGCATCACGTAAGATACCTGCAGGAATAACAGAACACCAAAAAGAAGAAGTAAGAAGTATTGCAACAAAAGCATTCAGAGCACTTAATTCAACTGGAAATGTAAGAATAGACTTCTTAGTAGATAAAAAGAGTAAGAAAATTTATATAAATGAAGTTAATGCATGTCCTGGTTCACTAGCATTCTATTTATGGGAACCACTTAACATAGATTATACTGAATTACTTGATAGAATGATTAATATAGCAATTAAAGACTACAAAAGAAAATTAAAGAAAACATATTCATTTGATTCAAATATTCTACAAGGATTTAGTGGATTAAAAGGTACAAAAGGATTAAAAGGACTTAAGGGAAGTAAGTTTTAATTAGTATAGGGGGTAGTAATTTTGACTGAACAATTACAAAAAGATGTTTTTATAAATGAAGATTTAAGATATTTTCAATTAACAAATATCTTTTTTGATAGACCCCTAAATGAGGAAGATATTATAACATTAAAAGAAGTGTTTTTCTCAATAAATAATATATCCCAAATATACTTTAAAGATACTTTTGATTTAAAAGGAATAGAAATAGTAAAGTCTGTATTAGAAATATCTCCAACCATGGAAGATGCATTGGTTGAAAAATATATATTAAATGCATCTACATTGGATAAAAACAAACTTCTTAATATGAATTTTTCAAATATAGATACTTGGTTTATTTCATATAAAGAAAACGAAAACTCATTTTCAACAATTACAATAGACAAATATAGAGAAGAAGTAAACCTAATTAATAGAATTACATCAGCTATAAATACTTCATCTTCACCAGTTGAGAAAATTATGTATATATATGATTTTTGCAAGAAGTTAAATTATAAAGATAATGCATCAACTACATTACTTGATATATTAAAAATCAATGAAAGTAATAAGAGTGGCTATGCATATGTATTTAATGAATTATTAAATACAATTGGAATTAAGTCATTTATGGCTGAATCAATTACTGATAATTCAAATTCATTTGTAAATCTTGTAAAAGTTGATGATGATAAATACAAAATACATGGAATTTACTTATTTGATTCATTCTCAGATTCAATTTCTAAAGATGAAGTAAATGAAAAATTAAGAGGAATAAACTATAATTACTTTTTAATTACAATACCTACTTATTTAAATACAGTATTTAGTGATAAATTACTTGGAGTTGCATCTTGTTTTACACATGACTATGAATATGATCTAGAAAGATTAAGAAGAACTTCACCTAAGGAATTTAATACATTACTAGAAACATTTGATATGGACTTTTTAAGTATTTATAAAAAAGTAAATGATACCAAAAAAGTAGATGATGAGATTAAACTTAATATTATTAAGAATAATACTAGTGAAGAATTACAAAAGATAACTATAGAAAATTATTTTATAAGGGAAGAAAAAATCTCTAAATATCCTTTTAAAAAGATAGCGTAATATGATATATTATTAAAGAAAGTAAGTGGTGAATAGTATGAATATTGATTTTGTTGTTAACGATTATTTACTAGCGTGGTATGTACTTTTTAAACCATCATTTTGTGAAGAAGTACAAGAATTAAAAGAAAAACTATGGAGTAATTATCAAAAACAATATATTGCGATGCAAAAAGACAATATAGAAATACTTAAATATACAAAAGACTTTATACCTGATGATGATACCATTTATAATTTGATTTTTGATACAGAACTCTTTAAAGAACTAAAAAAAGAAACGGAAAAATATAGACAAAAGTTATTAGAAGCATGGGATAAAAATAAAAAAGCAATAAACGAAGAATTAAAGACTTTAGCAAGAATAGATATTAAATCATATACAATTCTTGCGGTAAGTCCAAAATTAGATGTTATTGAATATATAAAATCTAATCCAAAAAAGAATATTGCGTGGGGTAAAAAAGAAGCAGAAGTTAATTATCTTGAATCACTAATGCATATTTTATATACAATTGTAAAATATGAAATAGGAGATTTTCAAAAAGAAAATAGTGAAATAGTTACTGCTATACTAGATTTATTAGTAACTAATGAATTATATACTAGAATAACAGGAATTAGTAAATATTCGTTAGGATATAGGAAACTAAGATTACTTAGAAGACAATTATATCCTTATTGGCTTATGTATTTAGGCTGTGATAAGGAAGAACTTGTCTCTTATATGATGAGAGATCAAATAGCGTTTGATATAGATAAATATACAATTGAAAGAGGGTTAAGAAAAGTAAATATTTATGACTTCATTGATTTCTGCTGCAGAAATCAAAAGTACATAATTAGACTTGATGATTTAAATATTGTTTAGGGAGGTTTTATGGATACAAAGTTAGAAAGCATTTTAAAGAAAATTAACTATAAAAATGATTATTTTGTAGAATTTATAGATGCTAAGGTTGATAGAGTAAATGCAAACGGTAGTAAGTTAGATATTGTTATCCATAATAAAACTAACCTAACTACAGAAGCATATAATGAACTAGAAAAATCTTTTAAAGATTTTTTTAATATTGAAGAAATATATTTATATATAATAGTAGATGAAATAGATAATGATAAACTATTAAATGAATATAAAAATGTTATTGGACTATTAAAAAAAGAAAAATCATTACTTGAGATATTTGAAGATAGTCTAACATTTGAAGAAGAAAAATATCTAATTAAGGCAGCACATGAATTTGAAAAAGTAACAATAGAAAAATATATTCCTAGGATAACAGAATACTTAGAAAAAAGAGGATTTGATATAGATATAGATGTTGTTTTATCACTAGAAGAAAGAGAAAATATTAAAAATACAATTAATAATGATTTAGAAATAAAAATACCAACTACTAAAGTAATAAAGCAAGAGGAAAAAGCACCAACAAAAACTAATTTTACTAATTTTGGAAAGCCAAAATACGAAAAAAAAGAAGTTAATGAGGACACTATTAAAGGTAGAGTTATAAAAGATGATGCAGTCTCTATTAAAACAATAGTGGGAGAAGAAGAATCAGCAACAATAGAGGGAGAGGTATTTGGAACAGAAGAGTTTGAACCATCCAGCAAAGCATTTAAAATACTTACTATAAAATTAACAGATTACTCCGATAGTATTTATTGTAAGATATTCTCACGTGATGAAGAAGAGTTTGCATCATTAAAGAAAAATTGTAAAGTAGGCGCTTGGTTAAAAATAAGAGGTAGTACAAAACTAGATAAATATGCAGGTAATGAAATAGTATTAAATATAAGAGACATCAATAAAATACCACCAAAGAGAACAAAAAAAATTATAGATGATGCACCTGTAAAAAGAGTTGAACTTCATGCACATACTATGATGAGTCAAATGGATGGAGTTACAAAATTAGACCTTGGTAAACATACTTGTGAACTTGTAAGTAATGCAATTGAAGCTGGTTATAGAGGAGTCGCAATAACTGACCATAATGGATGTCAAGCTTTTCCTATTTCATATCAATTAATACGTGCCCATAATAAAAAAATTGAAAATGTAAAAGATCATTTCAAAGGATTATATGGAACAGAATTAACACTTGTTGATGATACAGTATATGTTGTAGTAAGACCAAATGATTTGCCACTTGAAGGAACAACTTATGTAGTATTCGATACAGAAACAACAGGATTTAATGCAGCTGGTGGAGATCAGATGATTGAAATTGGTGCGGTTAAATTAAAAGATGGAGAAATAATAGATAGATTTGATGAATTAATTAATCCTGGGTATCATATCCCAGACCATATATCAGAACTTACTTGTATTACAGATGATATGGTTAAAGATTCTGATACCGAAGAAGAAGTAACAAAAAGATTCTTATCTTGGGTAGGAGCTTGTCCACTTGTTGCACATAATGCTAAATTTGATATTTCTTTCGTTTCAATGGCAATGAAAAAATACAACTTAGGTGAATTTAATTATACAGTATTAGATACCCTAGAACTTTCACACATTCTAGATCAAGCCTATGCAAGACATAGTCTATCAGCTTTGGTAAAAAGATATAATGTACCTTGGGAAGAGGATGCACACCACAGAGCGGATTATGATGCAGAAGGAACAGCTTATGTGTTCGCTAAAATGTTACAAAAGTTAATAGCACAAAACTATGATACTATTAGAGATTTAGAAAGACTAATACCAAAAGATGAAATACATAAATTTGGTAGAACATATCATTTTAATGCAATCGCGATGAATAAAACAGGACTTAAAAATTTATTTAAAATAATTTCACTTGCAAATACAGTATACCTTTATAAAACACCTAGAATATTAAGAAGTAAACTAGAAGAATTAAGAGAAGGACTCCTTATTGGTAGTGGTTGTTATGAATCTGAAGTGTTCATACAATCAAGAAGTAAAGAGGGAGAAGAACTAACAAATGTAATTAATTTTTATGATTATGTTGAGGTACAACCTCCTGAAGTATATGGACATTTAATTCAAACAAGCGATTTTAAAAATGAATATGAAGTACAAGCCCATATAAGTAAAATAGTAAGGGCAACAAAAGACGCAGGTAAGATTATAGTTGCGACTGGTGATGTACATCATTTCTATAGAGAAGATAAAATATTTAGAGAAATAATAGTTAATCAAAAAGTTCCGGGTGGAGGAAGACACCCATTAGCTAAACGTGATATTACATCTATTCCATCACAACATTTTAGAACTACTAACGAAATGTTAAAAGATTTTGAATTCTTAGGAAAAGACTTAGCCTATGAAATAGTAGTTACTAACACAAATAAAGTATTAGATATGGTAGATGAAATAGAGGTAATCATAGATACTAAAGGTATACCGTTTTCACCAAGAGTTAAAAGTGATGATGGCGCTTCTTACTTAGATTGCCCTAGAGTAGTTGCAGATTTGGTTTATTCAAAAGCTGCATCTTGGTATGGTAATCCACTTCCATATAATATAGAAGAACGTATCGCAAAAGAATTATATGGAGACATTGTATATAAGTGTTTTAGTGATAAAGTATCTGAAGAAGATAAAGATATTAGTAAAGAAGAGTTTGATAAAAAAGTATTTGGTATGGTGCATGATGCCATAATAGCTGGATTTGATAATGTTAAAAAAATATTAAGAGAGTATTTAAAAAGTAAATGGACCGAAGAAGATGGAGAATTAAATGATGATTCCTTAAATAAAAAAGTAAAAAAAGAATTAGGAGGAATCATAGGTGGAGGATTTGATCCAATATATCTAATTGCCCAAAGACTTGTTAAACACTCTAATGATGATGGATATTTAGTTGGTTCTCGTGGTTCGGTTGGTTCAAGTTTCGTAGCTACAATGATGGGTATTACAGAAGTTAATCCATTGCCAGCACATTATAGATGTTTAAACTGTCAAACTAGTATATTTAATGATGATAATGGAAATCCACTTGGTAGTGAATATTCTAGTGGATTTGATTTACCAGATAAAAAATGTCCAAAGTGTGGAAGCCTTATGTATAAAGATGGACAAGATATGCCATTTGCCACATTCTTGGGATTTAATGCAGATAAAGTACCAGATATAGATTTAAACTTCTCAGATTTAAATCAAGCATCAGCTCATGAATATACAAAAGTATTATTTGGGGTTGATAATGTTTATCGTGCAGGTACTATAGGAACAGTCGCAGATAAAACTGCGTTTGGTTATGTAAAAGGTTATTGTGAAGATAAAAATGTAATGATGCGTACAGCAGAAGTAGAAAGATTAGCAGCTGGATGTACAGGCGTTAAAAGAACAACAGGACAACACCCTGGTGGAATAGTTGTTGTCCCAGATTATATGGATGTATCAGATTTTACACCATTCCAATTCCCTGCGGATGATCCTACAAGTCCTTGGAGAACAACTCACTTTGATTACCACTCAATCGAAGAGGATTTATTAAAACTTGATATATTAGGTCATTCAGATCCAACACAATTACGTATGATTCAAGATTTAACTAAGACAGATATATTGAAAGTACCAATGGATGATAAAGATACAATGAGTATATTTACCTCTACAAAAGCACTTGGAGTTACAAATGAACAAATCATGTGTCCAACAGGAACACTAGGTATACCAGAATTTGGTACTCCATTTACTATTTCAATGGTATCTGAAACTAAACCAACAACATTCGCAGAACTTATTAAAATATCAGGACTTTCACATGGTACTGATGTTTGGCTAGGTAATGCACAAGAACTTATTAAAAATAATATTGTTCCATTTAAAGAAGTAATTGGATGTCGTGATGATATTATGGTTTACTTAATGTACCATGGAGTTGCACCAATTAAAGCATTTAAGATAATGGAGTTTGTAAGAAAGGGTAGAGCAAGTAAAGACCCAGAAACATGGCAAACACATAGAAAAACTATGGAAGAAGCAGGTATTGAACCATGGTTTATAGATTCATGTCAAAAGATTAAATATATGTTCCCAAAAGCCCATGCAGCAGCATATGTTATAAGTGCATTTAGAATAGCGTGGTATAAAGTTCATATGCCAGTATATTTTTATGCATCATGGTTAACATCAAAAGCAACAGATGTAGATGTAGAAACTATGATTAAAGGTTATGATGCAATAAAATCAAAAATAGAAGATATACAACTTAAGGGATATGAAGCTACTAATAAAGAACAGGGTATTCTAGAAAGTCTAAAAGTATGTCTAGAAGCAACTGCTAGAGGAATAAAATTTGTTCCAATTGAACTTGATAAAAGTAATGCAACAGTTTGGAATGTAAAAGATGAAACCTCAATATATCCACCATTTGCTTCAATTGATGGATTAGGTGATACAGTTGCAAATAATATTGTAAACGAACGACAAAAACAGAACTTCTTAAGTATAGAAGATTTACAAAACAGATGTAAAATATCTGCAACATTAATAGATAAAATGAAATCAATGAAAATACTTGATGGTATGGATGAATCAAGTCAATTAAGCCTATTCTAATGAATGGGCTTTTTACATGCCTTTACATAAAAAAATGATAAAGTATTTGACATATAATTTTTGGTAAATTAAAATTAAATTATAATAAGAAAGGTAGGATAATATTATGAAGTTATTCAAAAATGAAGTAGGCCGCCCTTCTAATGAAACTCTAAAAAAGAGAAAAATAGCAATTATTGCAATAGTTATCGCTGCAGTTTTATTAGTAGGTGGGGTAACATTTGCTTTAGTTAAAACATTTAAGCCAGTAGAAGGATCTGGAAAAAATGCTGAAGCAAATAAATTCGCAGTAGTAAAAAATTCTAATACTTGTTATACAGTATATGCACCAACCAATGCCAAATATTGGGGAGTACATGTATATTATAAACAAGCAGGCTCAAGTTCTTTTGGAAGCAGAAAAATTTCAAACCTTAGTAAATATCATGACAATGATGGAGTTAAATCACAAAAAATTTGTTTTAAAAAGCAAAAATATGAAAATGAAACTTTCAGAATTTTAGTAAAATGGAATAAAGGATCAAATCATAAAGTATATAAAACACCAAACGCTTGGAAACCAGTTGGGTATTATTCAAACAATGCAATTGGCTGGGCATATAAAGATTATGCAATTAATTGGAGAACAAGTTCTAACAGCAATAACAGTAGTAATAACAATCAAACCACTAAACCACTATTAATAGTAACTGAGCCTTCACAAACAAATTATAACAGTAAAACAATAGTTACAATTAAATATAGACACAATCAAAATAAAACAATGTATTATACATTTGATAATTATAGTAAAGGAAATATAGGATATAGACAGTCATGTAGTCCAATAAATGCCAATCAAACGAAAACTTTTACACTTTTAGTAAATAAAGGTGCTGAAAGTAGGTATTCAATAATAAAATTATATAGTGATTCAAGCTGTAGTAAGCAAGTTGATTCAAAAAAGACTAAAACATATTATTACAATATACCAGATTATGCAAAACTTAAAGTAACTGAACCAGCAGTTAAAGACTATGTGTCAAAAAAAGTACAAATTAGTTTCTCCGCAGATACAACTTACAATACATTATTTTATAAGTTTACTACATATAATATTGCTTCAAATGGTAGAGTTGACAAATCTTATACACAGCCTTGTAGTGTAATCAAAAAAGGAGATATAAAGTATTTCACAATGGATGTTAATTCCACTGCAATAGAAAGATATGCCACAATACAATTGTACACAGACAACAGATGTGAGAGACAAGTAGATCTTAGAAGAACTAGCAATTATACTTACCATGATCCTTCTGTGCTTCCAACTGTTACAAAAGCATGCCAAAAGAATGGGTACATATATGTAACAGGTTATGATAATGGAAAAATAGAATGGATTGATTGGACTGAGCACTTTGGTGAATGTAGTAAAAAAACAGCCACAAAAGTTAATTCGAAAAGAATAAACAATTTTGTTATTAAAAAAAGTTATACTAATAGTTTCAGTAAAAAATATGTATGTGTATGGGATGAGAATAATAATCTTACAATAAGAGCTGTAGATAGAACTTGTTAATGCAAAATTAGTAGTTAACATAAAACATGTTAACTGCTTTTTTTATTTCGTAAAATTTTTATTTTGCACTAAAAATGCAATTTCCTTGCTTTAGTAATACAGTAATGGTAAAATTATAGTGGTGACGTAAATGAAAAAGATAATAACTGATTATTTAAATGAAACAGCAGTAAAATATCCTAATAAGGTAGCATTTGCTACTGATAAGGAAGAGATAAATTATGATGAATTTACTAATAGAAGTAAATCCATAGGTACTTATCTAGCAGGCTTAGAAACATTTAAACAACCAATTGCTATTTATATTGACAAAAGCATAAACCTTGCTTTGTCTATGATTGGTACAATATATAGTGGAGGTTTTTATACAGTACTAGATACAAAATCTCCAATGGATAGGATAAATCAAATAATTACTACTCTTGATTGTAAGTATATAATAACTGATGACAAAAATATGTCGAAAATTGTTGAAGAATTTCCGAATGTTACAATAATCAATATTAACGAAGCTAAAGCAACTAATGTTAACCAAGAATTACTTGATAATGTACATGAAAGAATTATTGATACAGATACAATGTATATTTTATTCACATCCGGTTCTACTGGAGTACCAAAAGGGACTGTATTATCTCATAGGGCAGTCATAAGTTACGTAAATTGGTTTATAAAAGCTTTTGATATTACAAGTGAAACCACTTTTGGAAGTCAAACTCCATTTTATTTCAGTATGTCAGTAAGTGATGTATTCGGTACTATATTAACAGGAGCTACATTCTATATAATTCCAAAAATGTATTTTTCTTTTCCAGTTAAACTAATAGAGTTCCTTGAAGAGAAAAAAGTAAATACAATTTATTGGGTTCCATCAGCACTTTGTATATTAGCAAATCTAGGGGCATTAACAACAGATAATCTAAAAAATTTAAAGAAAGTATTATTTGCAGGCGAAGTAATGCCTACTAAACAACTTAACATGTGGATGGATAAAGTTGATGCAATGTATGCTAATCTTTATGGGCCAACTGAAACAGTTGATATTTGTACCTATTATATTGTAAACAGAAGATTAAGTAATGACGAATCAGTACCAATAGGAAAGCCATGTGACAATTGTGATGTATTAATTGTAAAAGAAGATAACACATTAGCACAAGATGGTGAAGCTGGTGAACTATTAGTAAGAGGAAGCTTCCTTGCCAGTGGATATTATAAAAATAAAGAAAAAACGAACCAGGTATTTGTTCAAAATCCAGTTAATCCGGATTATAATGAACTTGTATATAGAACAGGTGATATAGTAAAGAAAAATGAATTAGGTGAAATAATTTATTTATCTAGAAAAGATTATCAAATAAAACACATGGGATATAGAATAGAACTTGGAGAAATTGAGTCGAAAATTTCTGCAATTGATGGTATAATACTATGTTGTAGTATTTATGATGAAAAAGAAGATAAAATCATTTTATACTATCAAACAAACTCTTTAGAAGAAGATAAATTAATATCTTTAATAAGAGAAAAATTGCCAACATATATGGTTCCAAATGTTTATATTAAATTAGACAGAATGCCATATAATGCAAATGGTAAAATAGATAGAAAGGAACTTAAAAATAAGTATTTAAGTAAGTAAAAGAGGTATGAAAGAATTATTAAGTATTTTAGAAGAAGTAAAACCAGGAATTGATTTTAATAATGAAAAGGAATTAATAACAGATGGAATATTAGATTCATTTGATATAGTTACATTAGTATCAGAAATAAATGATGCTTTTGATATAGAATTCCCAGTAAGTGAAATTATTCCAGAAAATTTTGAAAATATTGATGCTTTATATAAAACAATTGAAAAAGTAAAAGAAAATAGTTAATATGTTAATTAATTCAATAAAATTTGTAGTTTTTGCGGCACTAGTAGTATTTTTGTATTACATAGTGCCTTTAAAAAAAAGATGGATTGTTTTATTAGTATCAAGTTATATATTTTATTTTTTATCAAGTAAATATTTAATTGTATTTATATTATTAAGTACATTATCAATTTACTTATCTGGAATTTTAATAGGCAAGCAAGATGACTTGTTAGCTTTATGTGAAGATAAAGAGAAGAAAAAAGAGTTAAAAATTAAAGTAAAAAAGAGAAAAAAGCTTATTTTAACACTAGGAATACTATTTAATGTTGGTATATTACTAGTTCTTAAATATAGTAATTTCTTTATTACAACTGTAAATAGTATAGTAAAAAGCAATATTCCATTAGTTAAATTTTTATTACCTTTAGGAATATCATATTATACATTACAAGCAATTAGTTATATTGCAGATGTTTATCGTGGAAAATATAAACCAAGTAAAAATATATTTGAAGTTAGTTTATTCTTAATATATTTTCCTATTATTACAGAAGGACCTATATCTAGGTTTGATGAGTTAGCACCTCAATTATATAATGGAAATAAACTAAAGTATGAAAATCTAATAAATGGTGGAGGAAAGGTACTTTGGGGATTTTTTAAAAAAATGGTTATCGCAGATAGATGTGGTATATATGTTAGTAGCGTATTTAAACCAGGTATAACAGGACTACCAATATTAGTAGGTGTAGTATTATATACTATTCAATTATATGCAGAATTCTCCGGATGTATTGATATAGTAAGTGGATTATCAGAGACCATGGGTATTAAATTGCCAGTTAACTTTGAAAGGCCATTCTTTTCAAAGAGTATTCAAGAATTTTGGAGAAGATGGCATAAAACACTTGGTGCTTGGTTAAAAGATTATGTATTCTACCCAGTATCATTATCAAAAGCATCAATGAATGTTACTAAATTTGCTAGAAAAAATTTAAGTAAGAATTTAGCTAAATTTGTGCCAATAGCATTTTCACTATTCTTTGTTTGGTTTTTAAATGGATTTTGGCATGGAGCAAGTCTTAAATATATATTCTATGGATTATATTATTACATAATAATGATGGTTGCACTTTTATTCAAACCACTTACCGATAAATTAGTAGAATTATTAAAAATAAATACAGATTCAAAAGGATTTAAACTATTCCAAATAATTAGAACTTGTATCTTTGTATTTATTGGTATGTTAATATTTAGATCAACATCAGTTAAAGATGCATTTGTAACACTAGGTTCAATATTCGCTCATTCAACACTTAGAGTAACTTCATTTGGGCTAACTAAAATTGACTTTCTAGTTATCATGGGTGGAGTAGTATTATTATTTGTATATGGAATTTTAGAAGAAAAAGGTTATAACGTTATAGATAAAATAAATAATAGTAATCTAGCATTAAGGTATCTTATATATTTTATAATTGTATTCGCAATTATAATATTTGGAATATATGGACCTGGATATAATGCAAGTGATTTTATCTATGCGCAATTTTAAAGGGGGAAAGTAGAAATGATAAAGATATATATAAAAAGATTTTTTGAATTTGCTGGCTTCTTTCTAATATGTTTAGTTGGACTTGTAATAACTTCTAAAATATTTGTACCAAAATGGATGAATTCAGATAATAACTATGAAAAACAAATAGTTGATGGCTTCTACGATCAAAAGAGAAATACAATTGATGTAATGTTTGTAGGAAATAGTGATATGTATGATGGAGTTTCACCAATGGAATTATGGGGAATGTATGGGATCGCAGGATATAACTATTCACACCCATCATCTAGAACATGGACAGACTACTATAGTATAAAGATGATTCTAGAAAGACAAAAACCTAAATACATCTTTTTAGGTGCTGATTCATTCTTTACAGTAGAAAGACCACGTAATGGAGATAATGCTAAGCCAACAACAAGCATGAGAATGTCAAAGACAAAAGTAAAAATGTTAATGGATAAAAACATTCACACATCAATTCCAATAAAAATAAGTTATATATTCCCAATAATAAGATTTCATTCAAGATATAATGATTTAACTAAAGATGATTTTAAATATGCATTTAAGAGTGCATATATGCCAACAAAAGGTTTTGTAATTACTACTAAAAGTAAACCACTTAAGAATACTGACTACATGAATAAAAAGAAAAAAGTTGAAAAAATTCCAAGAAAGAATAGAAAATACGTGGATATGATTGTAGAGTTGTGTAAGAAAAACAATGTTAAATTAGTATTTTTAGAAACACCTTCCGCAGATTCTTGGAATCATAAAAGACATGATGCAGTGGAAAAATATGCACAAGACAATGATGTTTTATTCTTTGATATGAACTATTATATTGATGAGATAGGACTTGACTGGAAGACTGATTCAAAAGATGGTGGAAATCATTTAAATCTTTATGGCACAATAAAAGTTAGTGATTACATTGCTAAATATATACATGAAAATCTAGAAATGCCAGATAGAAGAAGTGATAAGAAATATAAAAATTGGCATAAAGAATATAAAGAATATACAAAATTAAAGGAAGAAAATCTTAATGCAATGGCAGAAAATAAAAAATAGTTTAGGAACATTCTATTATAGCTTTTCTAAAACAAGTAAAGAGTTACTTGAGATTGCATTAAAAGAAGAAGGTATAACTTCGTATAAGATTTTAAAGTCTAAAAATGGTAAACCATATTTGGAAAATAGTAATATCTTTTATAATATAAGTCATAAAAATAAAATGGTCGGATTAATAATATCTAATAGTGAAGTAGGATTAGATATAGAATACATTGATACAGAAAGCATAAAAAGGCAGTCTACTTTAAAGTATTTTTTCACAGAAAAAGAAAGAGAATCTATAACAAATAATGAAGAATTACTTACTTTATGGACAAAAAAAGAATCATATATAAAACTAAATGGTGGAATGCTTAGAGATGCCATAGGATTAGATATTAATAATATTAATGTTATATATGATACATTTAAACTTGATGATTATATAATCACAATTTGTAAGAGCAAATAAGTATTAAAGTACTTATTTTTTATTTGTATAAATGAAGTACAAAAAGCGAGTTAAAAAAACATAAAACACAAAATATATGTAGTATGTAAGGGAAAATTTATTAAGACTTTTCCTTTTTGCTTTACATAAAAAGTGTAAAGGGAGCTACAAACAGGTGAAATTGCTTGAAAACCCGTGGGGGGGG